>Ga0070734_10000191_pt1 | contig 166014 bp, 140 predicted proteins | sample Coa_R1_8_FD_66444 | JGI IMG/M metagenome (GOLD analysis project Ga0070734, IMG submission 66444) | Surface soil microbial communities from Centralia Pennsylvania, which are recovering from an underground coalmine fire - Coalmine... | ecosystem: Environmental > Terrestrial > Soil >... | reverse complement strand
GGCCTCGTGGATGATCGGCCGTGTGGATGATGCTTAAGGTGAGCAATGTCTAAACAGGATTACTACAAGGTCCTCGAGGTGCCCCGAAATGCCTCCGAGGCCGAGATCAAGAAGGCGTTCCGCCGCCAGGCGATGAAATACCATCCCGATCGCAATCCCGACGACCCGGCGGGCGCCGAGCACAAGTTCAAGGAGGCCAAGGAGGCCTGCGAGGTGCTCACCGACTCGAAGAAGCGCGCGATCTACGATCAGTTCGGCCATGCCGGGCTCGAAGGCGGGCGTGGTGGCGGCGGCGGATTCAGCGCCGGCGATGCGTTCGGCGACATCTTCGGCGAGATGTTCGGGGACATCTTCTCGGGCGGTCAGCGCTCCCGCTCGCAGGTCTTTCGCGGCGCCGATCTGCGCTACGAGCTCGAGCTCGATCTCGAGCAGGCGGTGTTCGGCGCCGAGACCGAGATCAAGATTCCGACGCTCTCCGAATGCAAGACGTGCAAGGGGAGCGGCGCTGCCAAGGGCACCACACCCAAAACCTGCGATACCTGCCACGGCCACGGGCAGGTCCGGGTGCAGCAGTCGATCTTCACGATCCAGCAGCCCTGTCCGCGCTGCAAGGGCCGCGGCAAGATCATCGCCAACCCGTGCGACGCCTGTTATGGACAGGGACGCGTGCGGCAGGAGAAGACGCTCGAGGTGAGCGTGCCGGCGGGCGTCGACACGGGCGATCGCATTCGCTTGACCGGCGAGGGCGAGGCGGGGCGCAACGGCGGCCCACCGGGCGACCTGTACGTCGAGGTGCGCGTGCGCGAGCACCCGATTTTCGAGCGCGAAGGCAGCCACCTCTCGTGCGAGGTGCCCGTGAGCTTCACGACGGCTGCTCTCGGCGGCTCGGTGGAAGTGCCGACGCTCGACGGCGAAGTGGTGCTCAAGATCCCCGCCGAGACCCAATCCGGGCGCGTCTTCCGGCTGCGCGAGAAGGGCGTGCGCACGGTGCGGGGCGGCTCGGCGGGAGACCTCTTTTGCCGCGTGGTGGTCGAGACACCGGTGAGCCTCTCGAGCGAGCAGAAGGAGCTCTTGCGCAAGTTCGAGGCCTCCATCCAGCAGGGTGGGCACCGGCCGCGCGAGCAATCCTTCTTCGAGGGCGTGAAGAAATTCTTCACCCGCGCAGTGGACTAGGGAGCGTGCCGATGCCCGGTGCCGCGATTTTCGGGGTCACCGGCCGGATGGGTCAGTGCCTGGTGCGCGCGCTCGCCGAGGGTACGGGCCCCTCGCGGCTCACCCTGAGCGGGGCGCTCGCCTCGCCCGGCAGCGCGCGCCTCGGGCAGGATGCGGCCGGCGAGGGTCGCCCGCCGAGCGGGGTCCTCATCACCGCCGATCCGCGCATCGCGCTCGCACAAGCCGCCGTCGCCCTCGACTTCAGCCATCCGCAGAGCCTTCCCGAGCACCTCGAAGCGTGTCTCGAGACCGGCACACCCCTGCTCATCGGCACCACCGGGCACCGCGGACGCGCGCTCGAGGTGCTCGAAGGCACGGCGACCGCGACCGGCTCCCGCGCGAACGCGACGGCAACCGCCGCCGCCGCGCGCATTCCGCTCCTGATCGCCCCGAACACCAGCCTGGGCGTCGCAGTGCTCGCCCGACTCGTGGCGATCGCGAGCGGCGCGCTCGGAGAGGCGGTCGACGTCGAGATCGCGGAGATCCATCACCGCGCCAAGCGCGATGCACCCTCCGGCACCGCCCTCGCGCTCGCCGAGGTGGTCGCCGCGGCGCGCGCCGCCTCGCTGGAGCAGTTTCTCTGCAAGGACCGGGCAACGCACCCGGGACCTCGCGCCCCCGGCAGCATCGGCCTGTCGAGCCTGCGCGCCGGAGACATCGTCGGAGAGCACACGGTGATGTTCGCAGGCCCGGGCGAGCGGCTCGAGCTCACCCACCGGGCCACCGACCGGATGATCTTTGCGCGCGGCGCCCTCGCAGCGGCCCGCTGGCTGATCGGGCGCCCGCCGGGTCGATATTCGATGTCCGATGTGCTCGGGTTTTGAAGCATGGACAGGGGTCGCCCGCATCGATAATATTCGCGCCCGGAATTAGAGGCCGTGGTCACCTCAGAAAAGCGGGAGTCGTTCTCAAGTTGAGCGCCTCCCGCTTTGCGCATCTGCGCTCTGCGCACTGCGCCAAGGAGTGAAAGCTTAGTGTCGACGCCTGCCGTGCTCGCTCTCGAAAATGGCACCGTGTTTCGTGGCGTATCCGTGGGCGCCAAGGGCAACACGACAGGTGAGGTGGTTTTCAATACGGCGATGACCGGCTATCAGGAGATCCTCACCGACCCCTCCTACTGCCGCCAGATCGTCACCCTGACCTATCCGCACATCGGCAACACCGGCGCGACACCCGAGGACCTCGAGTCGGGCGCGGTGTATGCCGCCGGCCTGGTGATTCGCGACCTGCCGCTCCTGCATTCAAGCTGGCGAGCCACCGAGTCGCTGCAGCAGTTCCTGGTGCGCTGCAAGGTGGTGGCGATCGCGGACATCGACACGCGCAAGCTCACGCGGCTGCTGCGCGAGAAGGGCGCGCAGGCCGGCTGCATCATGACCGGAGAGAACATCGATGAGGCCGCCGCGGTGCGCGCGGCGAAGAAATTCCCGGGCCTCAAAGGCATGGATCTCGCGAAGGCGGTCTCGACGAAGAAGATCTATCAATGGAACGACGGACTGCTCTGGAAGACGAGCGCGCGCCCCCCGCGTCCGCAGAGCCGGCTGCACGTCGTCGCCTACGACTTCGGCATCAAGCGCAACATCCTGCGCATCCTCGCCGAGCATGGCTGCCGCATGACCGTCGTGCCTGCTCAAACGCCTGCCGATCAAGTACTTGCGATGAATCCTGATGGTATTTTCTTGAGCAACGGGCCGGGCGACCCGGAGCCCTGCGACTACGCGATCGCCGCGACCCAGCGCTTCCTCGGGACCGACATCCCGCTCTTCGGCATCTGCCTCGGACACCAGATCCTCGGGCTCGCGAGCGGGGCGAAGACGGTCAAGATGAAGTTCGGTCATCACGGAGCGAACCATCCGGTCGCCGAGGTCGACTCGGGCAAGGTGCTGATCACGAGCCAGAACCATGGGTTCGCGGTCGAGGAGGCGACCCTCCCCGAGAACCTGCGCGCCACCCACCGCTCGCTCTTCGATGGCAGCTTGCAGGGCATCGCGCGCACCGACCGGCCGGCGTTCGCCTTCCAGGGGCATCCCGAGGCGAGCCCGGGTCCGCACGACCTCAAGTCGCTGTTCGAGCACTTCATGTATCTCATGGTGAAGCGCATCCAGGCGAACGCGCGCGGCCGCTCGAGCGCGAAGCAGAAGACGGCGGAAGGCTTCTAGGGCCGCCCCGATGCCGAAGCGCACCGACCTCGAATCGATCCTCATCATCGGCGCCGGCCCCATCATCATCGGGCAGGCCTGCGAGTTCGATTATTCCGGCGCCCAGGCCTGCAAGGCGCTCAAGGAGGAGGGCTACCGGGTCGTGCTGGTGAACTCGAACCCCGCCACCATCATGACCGATCCGGAGACCGCGGACTCGATCTACATCGAGCCGATCAACTGGCGCACGATCGAGCACATCATCGAGAAGGAGCGCCCGAGCGCGCTCCTGCCGACGATGGGCGGGCAGACCGCGCTCAACACCGCGCTCGATCTGGTGCGCGAGGGCGTGCTCGAGAAGTACGCCGTCGAGATGATCGGCGCCTCGCGCCGCGCGATCGACATGGCGGAGGACCGGGAGCTGTTCCGTAAAGCGATGACCGACATCGGCCTCGAGACCGCCCGCGCACGGATCGCGCACAGCATGGAGGAGGCGCTCGCGGTGCAGGCCGAGATCGGCTTCCCCACCGTCATCCGCCCCTCCTTCACCCTCGGGGGAAGCGGCGGCGGCATCGCCTACAACCGCGAGGAATTCGAGGCCATCGTCGCGCGCGGCCTCGACGCCTCGCCGACCAACGAGGTGCTGCTCGAGGAATCCGTGCTCGGCTGGAAAGAGTACGAGATGGAGGTGGTGCGCGATCGCAACGATAATTGCATCATCGTCTGCTCGATCGAGAACCTGGATCCGATGGGGGTGCACACCGGCGACTCGATCACGGTCGCACCCGCACAGACGCTCACCGATCGCGAGTACCAGCGCCTGCGCGATGCCTCGATCGCGGTGCTGCGCAAGATCGGCGTCGACACCGGCGGCTCGAACGTGCAATTTGCGGTGAACCCCGACGACGGGCGCATGCTGGTCATCGAGATGAACCCGCGCGTCTCGCGCTCCTCGGCGCTCGCCTCGAAGGCGACCGGCTTTCCGATCGCCAAGATCGCCGCGAAGCTCGCGGTCGGCTACACGCTCGATGAGCTGCGGAACGAGATCACCGGCGGCGCCACGCCGGCCTCCTTCGAGCCCTCGATCGACTACGTCGTCACCAAGATTCCGCGCTTCACCTTCGAGAAGTTCCCGGGCGCGAACACGCGCCTCACCACGCAGATGAAATCGGTGGGCGAGGCCATGGCGATCGGCCGCAACCTGCAGGAATCGCTGCACAAGGCGCTGCGCAGCCTCGAGCTCGGTTATGAGGGCTTCGATGAGCAGCTCGCGCTGCCGCTGACCGATGAGAGCACCGAGAAGCTCTCCTATGAGCTGCGCTGGCCGGGGCCCGCGCGCATTCTGTACGTCGCCGATGCGTTCCGTGCCGGCTGGCCGCTCGAGCGGGTGTTCGAGGCGACGCGCATCGATCCGTGGTTTCTTGCGCAGATCGAGGACCTGGTGCGCGAGGAGGGGGCGGTGCGCGCGGGCGGCTTCGAGGCGCTCGATCTCGCGCGCCTGCGCGTGCTCAAGCGCAAGGGGTTCTCGGACGCACGGCTTGCACGTCTGGTGGGACGCGAGGAGCACGAGATCCGCGCGCGGCGCCGCAAGCTCGGACTTCATCCGGTGTACAAGCGCGTCGACACCTGTGCGGCGGAGTTCTCGACCTCGACGGCGTACCTCTACTCGACCTACGAGGAGGAGTGCGAAGCCGCGCCCTCCACGCGGCGCAAGATCATGATCCTCGGCGGCGGCCCGAACCGCATCGGGCAGGGCATCGAGTTCGACTACTGCTGCGTGCATGCGGCGCTCGCGCTGCGCGAGGACGGATTCGAGACCCTCATGGTCAACTGCAATCCGGAGACCGTCTCGACGGACTACGACACCTCGGACCGGCTGTACTTCGAGCCGCTCACCTTCGAGGACGTGATGGAGGTCATCGAGAAGGAGAAGCCCGAGGGCGTCATCGTGCAGTACGGCGGACAGACGCCCTTGAAGCTCTCGCGCGCGCTCGCCGCGGCCGGTGCGCCGATCATCGGCACGACGCCCGACAGCATCGATATCGCCGAGGACCGCGAGCGCTTCCAGAAGCTGGTGGCAAGCCTGAAGCTCAAGCAGCCGGCGAATGCGACCGCGCGCACCGAGGAGCAGGCGGTGATCCTCGCCCGCGAGGTCGGATTTCCCCTGGTGGTGCGGCCGAGCTACGTGCTCGGCGGCCGCGCGATGGAGGTGGTGTTCAACGAGGACGACCTGCGCCAGTACATGACCGATGCGGTGAAGGTGTCGAACGACAGCCCCGTGCTGCTCGACCGCTTTCTCGATCTCGCCGTCGAGGTGGACGTCGATGCGGTGAGCGACGGCCAGGACGTGCTGATCGGCGGCATCATGGAGCACATCGAGCAGGCCGGCGTGCACTCGGGTGACTCGAGCTGCTCGCTGCCGCCGAACGGGCTGTCCGCCGAGGTGCAGCAGGAGCTGCGCGCGCAGACCCGCAAGCTCGCCAAGGCCTTGAGCGTCGTCGGGCTGATGAACGTGCAGTTCGCCATCCAGAGCGGCGTGATCTACATCCTCGAGGTCAACCCGCGCGCCTCGCGCACCGTGCCGTTCGTCTCGAAGGCGACCGGCATTGCGCTCGCGAAAGTGGCCGCTCGCGCCATGATCGGCAAGACGCTCGCCGAGCAGGGCATCATCGAGCGCATCCCGCGCTACTTCTCGGTCAAGGAGGCGGTGTTCCCGTTCGTCAAGTTCCCCGAGGCCGACCCGATCCTCGGGCCCGAGATGAAGTCGACGGGGGAGGTGATGGGCACCGGCCACACCTTCGGCGAGGCCTATGCCAAGGCGCAGGCCGCTTCCGGCGTCGTGCTGCCGACCCGCGGCCTGTGCTTCATCAGCGTGCGCGACCGCGACAAGCCGGGTGCGGTGCAGCTTGCGCAGATGCTGATGGCGCGCGGCTTCGAGATTGCGGCGACCGGCGGCACCGCAAAAACCCTCGAGGAGGCGGGCATCACCTGCCGGCGCGTCAACAAGGTGCGGGAAGGTCGCCCGCATGTGGTAGATATGATAAAAAACGACGAGATCGCGCTCATCGTCAACACCACCGAGGGCAAACAGGCGGTGCGCGAGTCACGCTCGATTCGTCGCGAAGCGGTCGCGAGGCGCGTGACGTACTACACGACCGTGGCGGCCGCACGCGCGACCTGCGATGCGCTCGATCACCTGGGCGACATCGAGGTCAACCGGCTGCAGGATCTGCACAAGGAAATGTCGGTTTGAAACGCACACCCATGACCCTGCGCGGTGCCGAGAGGCTGCGTCAGGAGTTGAAGCAGCTGAAGAGCGAGGCGCGCCCGAACGTGATCAAGGCGATCGCCGAGGCGCGCGCGCACGGCGATCTGTCCGAGAACGCCGAATACCATGCCGCCCGCGAGCAGCAGAGCTTCATCGAGGGGCGCATCAACGAGATCGAGAACCGGCTCTCGAATGCCGAGGTGATCGACGTCACCAAGGTGCAGGCGAAGGGCCGCGTGGTGTTCGGCTGCACCGTGCATCTCGAGGACCAGGAAGGCGGATCGCCGGTGATCTATCAGCTGGTGGGCGATGACGAGGCGGACATCAAGGCCGGTCTCGTGTCGGTCTCCTCGCCGATTGCGCGCGCGCTCATCGGCAAGAACGAGGGCGAGGTGGTCGATGTGACGACCCCGAAGGGCACCGTGAGCTACGAGATCGTGCAGGTGCGCTACATCTGACGGTGCTGCGTAACATCCTGCGCGTGCTCTTCGTGCTGTGGGCGGGAAGCCTCTGGTCGCTGGCCGCCTGGGTCGCGCTCACGCTCTTTCGCATGCTGCCCGACCGGCACCTCGCCGGCGAGGTCGCCGCGCGCTACTTCACGGTCGAGACCTGGCTCGGACTTGCGGTCGCGGCGCTCGCGCTCTTGCTGCCCGGACGCGGCGCACTCATCAAGCTGTACGCGGCGGTGGCGCTTCTCGCCGTCAACGAATGGGTGCTCAAGCCGCAGATGGCGGGCGCGCGTCTCCACGGCGCGGCCCACGGTCTCACCTTCGCCGCCTGGCACGGGATCTCGGCCGTGCTGTACGTGCTGGCGTGCCTCGCGGTGCTGATGCTCGTGTGGCGCGACTCGCTGCGTTGAGTCTCAGCCCGGGGAGCACCTCAACCCGGCAAGCACCTCAACCCGGGGAGCACCTCAGCCCGGCAGCACGACTTTCGCGATCCCGGCCGGCGCGCGGTACAGCACCGCAACGTGTCCTACACGGTGCACCAGGTGCGCCTTCAGCCGTTGAGCCAGCTGGTCGAGGGCTATCTGGCGCTGTGCGCGATCGCCGAGGCGGGCGCTGATCTTGACGAGCTCGTGATCGTCGAGCGCGCGATCGAGCTCGCGCACAACACCGTCGGTGACGCCCGCCTGCCCGATGCGCACCACGGGCCGCAAGGCGTGCGCGAGGCGGCGCAGGTGCTTGCGCTGTCTCTCGTTGAGAGCGGGGGAGGGCACTGCGGGCGCCATTGAGAGCTTCTATGAACGAACTCGAGCGAAGGCCGCATTATATAGGCATGCCCAAGCGAACGAAGTCGAGCGCCCGCTGGCTCGCCGAGCATGCGAGCGATGAGTACGTACAGCGCGCGCAGCGCGAGGGCTTCCGCTCGCGCGCCGTGTACAAGCTCGCCGAGATCCAGGCGCGCGAGCAGCTGTTGCGGCGGGGCATGCGCGTGGTCGATCTCGGTGCTGCGCCGGGCGGCTGGAGCCAGTATGCGGCGCGCGTGGTCGGTCCCACGGGCCTCGTGGTGGCGACCGACGTGCTCTCCATGGACGCCATTCCCGGCGTCGAGTTCGCGCAAGGCGACTTCCGCGAGCCGGATGTCCTACAGGCGGTGCTGGCGCTCCTCGGCGGCACCCGCGCCGACCTTGTTTTGTCGGATATGGCCCCCAACATGGCCGGTATCGACTCGGTTGACCAACCCCGCGCGATGTATCTGGCCGAGCTCGCGCTCGAGTTTTGCGACCGTGCGCTGGCGCCGGGAGGCGATGTGCTCATGAAGTTATTTCAAGGCGCGGGATTCGAGGAGCTGGTGCGCAGCACCCGCAAGCGTTTCGAGCGAGTGGTGCTCAAGAAGCCGAAGGCCTCGCGCTCGCGCAGTCCTGAGATCTACGTGTTGGCGCGCCAGTTTCGGATGGTGTAAGTTCGAAATGCCCCTTAAAGCACCCTTCCGGGAACACCCGTCAGGATCGTTTGTCGTATTAATCCGACACCCCTCTTTTGTCATAAGCTATCTTTGTTGCGAGCGCAGGTGAGACCTTGAACGATCTGACGAAGCAAATTCTCTTGTGGGTCGCGTTGGCCGTCATTTTGCTCGCGATCTTCAGCCAGTTCGGCATGCGCACCGGTCAGCCGCAGACGCTTCTGTACTCGCAGTTCCTCTCGGACGTGAAGAGCAACAGCGTCGATACGGTGACCTTCAAGGGCGAGGTGATCGAGGGCAAGCGCCGCGATGGCACCCCCTTCATCGTGTACAACCCCGAGACCAACAACACCGCCCTGATCGGCCTGCTGCAGCAGCAGAACGTGAAGTTCGGGGGCGAGCCGCCGAAGCAGCAGTCCGTGTTCCTGCAGCTGCTCATATCCGCCTTCCCCATCCTGATCCTGATCGGCTTCTGGGCCTATTTCATGCGTCAGATGCAAGGAGCCTCGGGAGGGCGGGGCGCCATGTCCTTCGGCAAGAGCCGGGCGCGGCTCCTGGGGGAGGACCAGGTCAATATCACGTTCGCCGACGTCGCAGGCGTCGAGGAGGCGAAGCAGGAAGTGGTGGAAATCGTCGACTTCCTGAAAGATCCCGGCAAGTTCCAGAAACTTGGCGGCAAGATCCCGAAGGGTGTGCTCATGGTGGGCCCCCCCGGCACCGGCAAGACACTGCTCGCCCGCGCCATCGCCGGCGAGGCCAAGGTGCCTTTCTTCACCATCTCGGGCTCGGACTTCGTCGAGATGTTCGTCGGCGTGGGCGCCTCGCGGGTGCGCGACATGTTCGAGCAGGCGAAGAAGCACGCCCCGTGCATCATCTTCATCGATGAGATCGATGCCGTCGGCCGCCACCGCGGTGCGGGCTTGGGCGGCGGACATGATGAGCGTGAGCAAACGCTCAATCAGCTGCTCGTCGAGATGGACGGCTTCGAGGGCAACGAGGGCATCATCGTCATCGCCGCCACCAACCGTCCCGACGTGCTCGACCCCGCGCTGCTGCGTCCGGGCCGCTTCGACCGGCAGGTCGTGGTGCCGCTGCCCGACGTTCGCGGCCGCGAGCAGATCCTCAAGGTGCACATGCGCAAGGTCCCGCTGGGCGACAACGTCAAGCCGGCCGTGATTGCACGCGGTACGCCCGGTTTCTCCGGAGCGGATCTCGCGAACCTCGTCAACGAGGCTGCTCTGTTCGCCGCGCGCGGCAACAAGCGCTCGGTGACGATGGAGGAGTTCGAGCGCGCCAAGGACAAGATCATGATGGGCGCGGAGCGGCGCTCACTGGTGATGACCGAGGAAGAGAAGCGCAACACCGCTTACCACGAGTCCGGCCATGCGATCGTCGGTCTGTCGGTGCCCGAGCACGACCCGGTGTACAAGGTCACGATCATCCCGCGCGGCCGCGCGCTCGGCGTCACCATGTTCCTGCCGGAGCAGGATCGCTACAGCACCAGCAAGCGCCAGCTCGAGAGCCGCATCGCGACCCTGTTCGGTGGCCGCGTGGCCGAGGAGCTCATGTTCGGCGCGGACGCCGTCACGACCGGCGCCTCGAACGACATCGAGCGCGCGACCGAGCTCGCCCGCAACATGGTGACGCGCTGGGGTCTTTCCGATCGCCTGGGTCCGCAGACCTACAGTGAGGAATCGGGCGAGGTGTTTCTCGGACGCAGCGTCACGCAGCACAAGCAGGTCTCGGACGTCACGGCACACGTCATCGACGAGGAAGTGCGCCGCGTGATCGACAGCAACTATCAGCGGGCCTACAAGATCATCCAGACCAACATGGACAAGCTGCAGGCGATGGCCGAGGCGCTCATCAAGTACGAGACGATCGATGAGGAGCAGATCAAGGACATCATGGAAGGCCGCGTGCCCAAGCCGCCGCACGACTGGGACGACACGCCGACGCCGACCCCGCGCGGGCCGAGCGTCGAGAAGCCGCCCACGCCCATCGGCAGTCCGGCCGGCCAGCACTAGGAGCCGCCTCGCATCCCATGGCCGCTGAGCGCGGCAGCGCGGTGAGCGCGCCGGCGGCGCTCCGCTGGCAGTGCGGGCGTATGAGCCTCGACCTCGGTCGGCCGCTCATCATGGGCATTCTCAATGTCACCCCGGATTCGTTCGCCGACGGCGGACGCTATCTCGAGCCCGCGGCCGCGCTCGATCACGCGCTCGAGCTCATCGAGGAGGGTGCGGACATCATCGACGTGGGCGGCGAATCGACGCGGCCCGGCTCGCTCGCCGTGGAGGCGCACATCGAATGCCAGCGCATCATCCCGGTGATCGAGCGCCTCGCAGCGGCCGCGCCACGTGTGCCCCTCTCGGTCGATACCACCAAGCTCGAGGTCATGCAGGTCGCAACCCGCGCGGGCGCCGTGATCGTCAATGACGTGCGCGCGCTGGCCGCGCCGGGCGCGCGCGAGTGGGCGGCTCAAGCTCGCGTGGGCGTGTGTCTCATGCACATGCAGGGCGAGCCGCGCACGATGCAGATCGATCCGCGCTATCACGAGGTGGTCGCGGAAGTGGCGCAGTTCCTGCGCGCCGCGCGGGCGGCGGCCATCGAGGCAGGGATTGCTCCCGAGGCGATCGTGCTCGACCCGGGGCTCGGGTTTGGCAAGCGGCCCGAGCACAATCTCGCCCTGCTCAAGCACCTCGATCACCTCATCGCCAGCCTGGACGGCGCGCCGTTCCTGATCGGCGCCTCGCGCAAAAGCCTGATCGCACAGGTCCTCGGAACCCGGGATCGCGCCGCAACCCCCGGCTTGGAGCGCCCAGCCGCCTCCGGCCCCGCCGGCCCTCCCGGCCTCGCCGGCCCTCCCGGCCTCGCCAGCCCGGGAGGCCCGGGCGGCCTGGCCACGCCCCGGGGGTCTGGTGCAGCCCGCACGCCCACCGATGAGCGCCTGTATGGTGGCCTCGGGATTGCCGCCTGGGCGGTCAGCCGCGGAGCGCGTATCGTGCGCACCCATGATGTCGCGGCGACGCGCGATGCCGTGCGACTGGTGAGCGCCGTCCTGCAAGGAGCAGTCCGTTGAATCAATATTTCGGTACCGACGGGGTCCGGGGCCGCGTCGGCCGCGCGCCGATGACGGTGGACTTTGCGCTGCGCCTGGCGAGCGCGGCCGCCCGCGTGCTCGCGCCCGAGGGCGGCCAGGTGCTCATCGGCAAGGACACCCGGCTCTCGGGCTACATGTTCGAGTCCGCGCTCGAGGCGGGCTTCGTCGCCGCCGGCGTCAACGTGATGCTCATCGGTCCGCTGCCGACGCCCGGCATCGCCTACATGACCCGGCGCCTGGGATGCAGCTTCGGCGTCGTCATCAGCGCCTCGCATAATCCTTACGAGGACAACGGCATCAAGTTCTTCGATGCCAGTGGCAGCAAGCTCTCCGATGAGGTCGAGCGACAGATCGAGCGCCTCATCGATGGGCCGGTCGTGACGCAGGAATCGCAGCGGCTCGGGCGTGCGGTGCGCATCGATAAGAGCCGCACGCAATATCAGGAGTTCTGCGCCTCGACGATCCCGAGCGGCATGACGCTCGCCGGCGTCAAGATCGTCATCGATTGCGCGAACGGGGCGGGCTACAAGGTGGCGCCGCGGGTGCTGGCCGATCTCGGCGCCGAGATCGTGCCGATCGGGTGCTCGCCGAACGGGCGCAACATCAACGATGGCTGCGGGTCGATGTCGACCGAGCTGCTGCAGCTCACCGTGCCGGGAGTGCGCGCGCACGTCGGGCTCGCGCTCGATGGCGACGGCGATCGGGTGATGATGGTCGATGCCCTCGGGCGGCTGGTCGATGGCGATCAGGTGCTCTACGTCCTCGCGCGCGCACGCCATGAGCAGGGCGCGCTCAAGGGCCCCGTGGTGGGCACGGTGATGAGCAATCTGGGCCTTGAGCAGTCCTTGGCCGATCTCGGCATCGCCTTCCGCCGCGCACAGGTGGGCGATCGGCACGTGCTGGCCCTGCTGCACGAGGTGGGCGGCACCTTGGGCGGCGAGACCTCGGGTCACATCGTCTGCTTGGACAAGACCACGACCGGCGACGGGCTCGTGAGCGCGCTGCAGGTGCTTGCGGTGATGCAGGGGAGCGGCGCGGGACTCGCCGAGCTGTGTGCGCCGATGCCGAAGTACCCGCAAGTGATCTTGAATGTTCGCGTCGCGCGCCGCTTCGATCCGTGGAGCGCGCCCGCCGTGGTCGAGCGGGTGAGCACGCTCGAGCGCCGTCTGGAGGGTCGCGGCCGCATCGTGCTGCGCGCCTCAGGCACCGAGCCCGTGATTCGGGTCATGGTGGAGGGACACGATCCGGCGCAGGTGAAGTCCATTGCGCGTGAGATCGCTGCCCAGGTGGAGGCGGTGGCGGCGCAGGGCCTGGCCGAGACCGGTGCTGCGCCGGCGAGCGCCGCCCCGCAGGCGGCGACAGCCGGGCTTGCAGTTAAGGGTCGCCGCGGCTAATCTTCGCCGCCTTTCCGGGGCCCTGCGGGCCCCGGCGGCTTGCCCGGGCGTTTCGTACGGTATTCGGCCTCGACCCGGGCCGGCTCCATGAAGCCCCTCGAGGTGCTGTATGCGTCGTCCGGTGGTCGCGGGTAATTGGAAAATGCACGGATCGCGATCCGCCAATGCTGCGCTGCTGTCGGAGATCGAGCAGCGCCTCAATCCGGAATGGGCGGTCGACGTTGCGGTTTTTCCACCGTACGTGTACCTGGCCGACGCGGTGCGCGCGGTCGATGATGCCCTCATGTCGGTCGGAGCCCAGGACGTGTGCGCCGAGCCCGTCGGCGCGTTCACCGGGGAAGTGGCGGCCACGATGCTGAAGGATGTCGGTTGCCGTTACGTCATCGTCGGGCATTCGGAGCGGCGCCGGCTGTATCACGAGGATGATCAGCTCGTCGCGCGCAAGTTCGCGGCCGCGCTCAAGGCGGGGTTGACGCCCGTGCTGTGTGTGGGTGAGACGCTCGAGGAGCGCGACGCGGAGCGCACCGAGACCGTCGTGCGGCGCCAGCTCGACGCCGTGACGGCGATGAACGGAATCGCGAGTCTGGCGCACGCCATCGTCGCGTACGAGCCGGTGTGGGCGATCGGGACGGGCCGCAACGCGACCCCCGCTCAGGCGCAGGCGGTGCATGCATTCCTGCGTTCTCGTATTGGCGCGCAAGATGCTAACATAGCAATCCGGCTGCGGATTTTGTACGGCGGCAGCGTGAAGGCCTCGAACGCCGCCGAGCTGTTCTCGATGTCCGACGTGGACGGCGGTCTGGTGGGCGGCGCCTCCTTGAGCGCCGATGAGTTCACCGCCATTTGTGCTGCCGCGGCCGTTCGTCACTGAAGAGATTGCGATGCGAATTCTCATCATGTTCGTGCACCTGATACTCGCGCTGATGATCATCGCTCTGGTGCTGCTGCAGCGGGGCAAGGGTGCGGAGGCGGGCGCGGGATTCGGCGCGGGTGCATCCGGTACGGTGTTCGGTGCGCGCGGCACGGCGACGCTGTTCTCGAAGTTGACCGCGGTGTTCGCGGCGCTTTTCTTCGCGACCAGCCTGCTGCTCGCGTACCTTCCCACGGGCGCGTCGAGCGAGCCGAGCTCCGTGCTCGAGCGCGCCGCGCAAGCGGCGGCGAAAACGCCTGCAGCGCCCGCGACCGGTGCGACGCGGACGGCGCCCGCGCCGCCGCCTGCCGCACCGACGACGTCGCCTGTTGCACCGGTGACGACGCCTGCGGCGCCGACAACGCCCGCGGCGCCGCCGAAATGAGCAGATCGATGCGCTGTGTGCTTGCACGCGGCGGTTTGGACGGGTCAAAGCCGACGTGGCGGAATTGGTAGACGCGCTAGTTTGAGGGGCTAGTGGGGCAACCTGTGCCGGTTCGAGTCCGGCCGTCGGCACCAACGTTCGATGCTCGCTCGCAGTCGCATCGGGCGCGAGCAACGCACGCGCCATCGGCGCGCTGCAGCGATGCGTGGGATGCACGAGCGCCGGCTGATATACTTGCGCGCTGCCAAAGCCCAGTCGGACTCAGGATCAAGCGGATCATCGCGTGAACGGTACTACCTCCTTCCTCAGCCAGTATCTGCCGATCGTCATCTTCATGGGCCTTGCCGCGGTGCTCGGACTTGCGCTGTTTGCGGTCGGCTGGATCGCCGGGCCGCGGCGCCCGGACCCGGAGAAGCTCTCGCCTTATGAGTGCGGCTTCGAGGCGTTCGAGGACTCGCGCATGCGCTTCGACGTGCGCTACTACCTGGTCGCCATCATCTTCATCGTCTTCGATCTCGAGATTGCGTTCTTCTTCCCCTGGGCCGTGGCGCTGCGCGTCATCGGCACATTTGGCCTGATCTCGATGCTGATCTTCGCGCTGGTGCTCGTCGTCGCCCTCATTTACGACTATCGCAAGGGGGCGCTCGAATGGGACTAGAGACGGCGAACGCACCGAATACCGCGCGCGGCTTCGAAGTGACGAGCTTCGACAAGCTCGTCAACTGGGCGCGCACCGGCTCGCTGTGGCCGGTGACCTTCGGGCTCGCGTGCTGCGCCGTCGAGATGATGCACGCGGGCGCCGCGCGCTACGATCTCGACCGGTTCGGCGTCGTGTTCCGGCCGAGCCCGCGCCAGTCGGACGTCATGATCGTCGCCGGCACGCTCGTCAACAAGATGGCCCCGGCGCTGCGCAAGGTGTACGACCAGATGGCCGAGCCGCGCTGGGTCATCTCGATGGGCTCGTGCGCGAACGGCGGCGGCTATTACCACTACTCCTATGCAGTGGTGCGCGGCTGCGATCGCATCGTACCCGTCGATGTCTATGTGCCCGGCTGCCCCCCGTCGGCCGAAGCGCTGCTCTACGGCATCATCCAGCTGCAGAACAAGATCAGGCGTAACAAGGCCATCATCCGATGAGCGGCGAGGAATCCGTGTCCGCCGAGCCCGCAGAATCTCGGTCGCTCGAAGCGCGTCTGCAGGCCGTCCTGTCGGGCAGGCTGCTGAGCTCGCCGCACCCGAGCGTGGGCCTGGCCTACGAGGTGCGCGCCGATCAGCTGCTCGAGGTCGCGCGCATCCTGCGCGACACCGAGGGCTTGAAATTCGAGATGTGCATGGACGTCGCAGGCGTCGACTATCTCGAGTACGGACGAGCCGAGTGGAAGACCGAGCACGCCACGGTCTCGGGCTTCAGCCGCGGCGTTGCGCGCGCGCGCTTGCCCGGCGATGCCGCGGGCCCCGTCGAGCCGGGCCGGCGCTTCGCGGTCGTATATCAGCTTCTGTCCGTCTCCTTGAACCAGAGAGTGCGGCTCAAGGTGTTCTGTCCCGACGATGCGCAACCGGTCGTCGACTCGGTCACCGGCATCTGGGCCTCGGCCGACTGGTTCGAGCGCGAGGCCTTCGACCTGTACGGCATCCTGTTTCGCGGCCACCCCGACCTGCGGCGCCTGCTCACCGATTACGGATTCATCGGTCATCCGTTTCGCAAGGACTTTCCGCTCATCGGCAACGTCGAGGTGCGCTACGACCCTGAGAAACGCCGCGTGGTCTATCAGCCGGTCTCCATCGAGCCGCGGGTGCTCGTGCCGAAGGTGATCCGTCACGACAATCGCTACGACCCGCAGCTCACGAGCGCGCCGGTCAACGGCTCGGCCAAGCCTGCCGCGTCCTGAGGCGACAAGAGTCGTGGCCGACATCCGCAACTTCACCATGAACTTCGGGCCGCAACATCCCGCGGCCCACGGGGTGCTGCGGCTCGTGCTCGAGATGGACGGAGAGGTCATCCAGAAGGCCGATCCGCACGTCGGTCTGCTGCATCGCGCGACCGAAAAGCTGGCCGAGAGCAAGCCGTTCAATCAATCGATCGGTTACATGGATCGGCTCGATTACGTGTCGATGATGTGCAACGAGCATGCCTACGTGCTCGCGATCGAGAAGCTCCTCGGGATCACACCGCCGCTGCGCGCGCAGTACGTGCGCACGATGTTCGATGAGATCACCCGCATCTTGAACCACCTGATGTGGCTCGGCGCGCACGCCCTCGACATCGGCGCGATGACGGTGTTCCTGTACGCGTTCCGCGAGCGCGAGGACCTCATGGACGTGTACGAGGCCGTATCGGGCACGCGCATGCACGCGACCTACTACCGCCCCGGCGGGGTGTACCGGGACCTGCCCGAGAGCATGCCGAAGTACCAGTACTCGAAGTGGCGCAGCAAGAAGGACGTCGACCGCCTGAACGAGCGCCGCTCCGGCGGGCTCATCGATTTCATCGCCGATTTCGCGCGACGCTTTCCCGCCTGCATCGATGAGTACGAGACGCTCCTGACCGACAACCGCATCTGGAAGCAGCGCACGGTGAACATCGGCGTGGTCTCCCCCGAGCGGGCCATGCAGCTCGGCTTCTCGGGCGCCATGCTGCGCGGCTCCGGGATCGTATGGGACCTGCGCAAGACCCAGCCTTACGAGGTCTACGATCAGCTGGACTTCGACATCCCGGTGGGCGTGAACGGCGACTGCTACGACCGCTATCTCGTGCGCGTCGCGGAGCTGCGGCAATCGACGCGCATCATCGAGCAGTGCATCGCCTGGCTGCGCGCGAATCCAGGGCCGGTGATGATCGACGACCGCAAGGTGAGGCCGCCGCTGCGCGAGCAGATGAAGGGCGACATGGAATCGCTCATCCATCACTTCAAGCTGTTCACCGAGGGCTACTGCGTTCCGGAGGGCGAGGTATACGCGGCGATCGAGGCGCCCAAGGGCGAGCTCGGCGTGTACCTGATCTCGGACGGTGCGAACAAGCCCTACCGCCTCAAGGTGCGCGCGCCGGGCTTCGCGCACCTCGCCGCGCTCGACGAGATGGTGCGCGGGCACATGCTCGCCGACGTCGTGGCGGTGATCGGCACGCAGGACATCGTGTTCGGAGAGATCGATCGATGAGCGAGACGTTGAGCGAGGAGGTGCGCGCGGAGATCGATCACTGGGTCGCGAAATTCCCGCCCGACCGCAAGCGCTCGGCCGTGATCTCGGCGCTGCGCGCCGCGCAGCATCACAACGAGGGTTTCCTCACGACGCCCTTGATGGATGCGGTCGCCGCCTATCTCGGGCTGCCCCCGATCCAGGTGTACGAGGTCGCGACTTTCTATTCCATGTTCGAGACCAAGCCCGTGGGCCGCCACCACGTCTCGGTGTGCACCAACATCTCCTGCATGCTGCGCGGCGCAGAGGAGGTGGTCGCGTACGTCGAGAAGAAGCTCGGCATCGTGACCGGACAGAGCACCCCCGATGGGCGCATTTACCTCAAGCGCGAGGAGGAATGCCTCGCCGCCTGCGTGGGAGCGCCGATGATGATGGTCGATCACGTCTATCACGAGAACCTCACGCCCGAATCGATTGACAAGATCCTGGATCGGTTGACATGAGAGCGCACTGATGGCCTACGAGCAGAACCTCGTCTTGTTCGAGGCGTTGAAGCACGAGCGTCCCTGGACGCTCGAGAGCTATCGCAGCTTCGGCGGTTACGAGGCGTGGGAGCGCATCCTCAAGGAGCGCACGCCCCGCGAGAAGATCATCGAGGAGGTCAAGGCCTCGGGGCTGCGCGGACGCGGCGGCGCCGCCTTCCCGACCGGGGTCAAATGGAGCTTCATGCCGCGCTCCTCGCCCGTGCAGAAGTACGCCGTGTGCAATTCGGACGAGTCCGAGCCTGGCACCTGCCACGACCGCGACATCCTGCGCTACAACCCGCATTCGGTCATCGAGGGCATGGCGATCGGCGGCTATGCCATGACGGCGACCGTCGGCTACAACTACATCCGCGGCGAGTTCCTGGCCGAGCCCGTGCCGCGCTTCGAGGCCGCGCTCGAGGAGGCCTACGCCGCAGGGCTTCTCGGCAAGAACATCCTGGGCTCGGGCATCGACTTCGATCTGTACACCTTCGTCGGCGCCGGTGCGTACATCTGCGGCGAGGAGACTGCGCTCCTCGAATCGCTCGAGGGCAAGCCCGGCAAGCCGCGCTTCAAGCCGCCCTTTCCCGCGAATTTCGGCCTCTACGGCAAGCCGACGACCATCAACAACACACAAAGCTACGCCTCCGTCCCGACGATCCTGCGCAAGGGGGCGGCGTGGTTCGCGGGCTTGGGCCCTCCCAATTCCGGCGGCACCATGATCTTCTCGGTGTCCGGTCATGTCGCCAAGCCCGGCAATTTCGAGCTTCCCCTCGGGATTCCCTTCAGCGAGCTGCTCGCCCTCGCAGGCGGCGTGTGGAAGGGGAGAAAGCTCAAGGCCGTCATCCCCGGGGGCTCCTCGGTGCCGGTCGTGCCCGCCGAGGCGATTGCCGGCGCAACCATGGATTACGACTCGGTGAAAAAGGCGGGCTCCTCGCTCGGAACCGGCGCGGTCATCGTCATGGACGAGACGACCTGCATGGTGCGCGCGCTCGAGCGGCTCTCGCGTTTCTACTATTCCGAATCCTGCGGGCAGTGCACGCCGTGCCGCGAGGGCACGGGCTGGCTCGACCGGATGCTGAAGCGGATCATCGCCGGCGAAGGACGCTCGGAGGATCTCGGGCTTCTGCTCGATGTGGCGAACCGCATCGAGGGGCATACGATCTGTGCGCTCGGCGATGCGGCCGCGTGGCCGGTGCAGAGCTTCCTGAAGCACTTCAAGCACGAGTTTCAGTACATGATCGAGCACAAGGGCCGCTCGATCATCGAATCGCAAGCGGCGGCGGCGTAAGAGGCGGCGATGAGCGACGAGGTCAACATCGAGGTCAACGGAGTGCCCTTGAAGGCCCGCAAGGGCCAGATGATCATGCAGGTCACGGATACGGCCGATATCTACATCCCGCGCTTTTGCTATCACGCCAAGCTCACCGTTGCAGCCAACTGCCGCATGTGCCTGGTGGAGGTGGAGAAGGCGCCCAAGCCGCTTCCCGCCTGCGCAACCCCGGTGATGGAGGGGATGAAGGTCTACACCCGCTCGCCGAAGGCGGTGGCCGCGCAGCGCGCAACGATGGAGTTCCTGCTCATCAATCATCCGCTCGACTGCCCGATCTGCGATCAGGGCGGGGAGTGCGAGCTGCAGGATCTCGCGATGGGCTACGGGCGCGACATCTCGCGCTTCTCCGAGCGCAAGCGCGTCGTCAAGGACAAGAACATCGGCCCTCTGGTCTCGACCGACATGACCCGCTGCATTCAATGCACGCGCTGCGTGCGCTTCGGCGCGGAGATCCAGGGTTATCAGCAGCTCGGCACCACCCAGCGCGGCGAGCACATGCAGATCGAGACCTACGTCGAGCAGAGTCTCGATCACGAGCTCTCGGCGAACATCATCGATCTTTGCCCGGTCGGCGCCCTGAACAACAAGCCCTTCCGCTACCACGCGCGCGCCTGGGAAATGGTGCAGCACCCCTTGATCTCGCCGCACGACGGCTTCGGCACGAATTTATACGTGCACACCCTGCGCGGCCGCATCATGCGCGTGGTGCCCCGCGAGAACGAGGAGGTCAACGAGACCTGGATCGCCGATCGCGACCGCTTCGGATTCGAGGGCATGTACTCGCCCGAGCGGATCGCGACGCCGCTCGTGCGACGGGGCGGCGTGCTCGAGGCCGTCGACTGGGATAGCGCGCTCGCAGCCGCTGCACAGGGTCTGAAGGACGTCGCGGCACCGCAGGGCGGGGAGCGGATCGGCTTTCTCGGCTCGCCCAACGCAACGCTCGAAGAGCTCTATCTGCTCTCGTGCATCGCGCGCGCCCTCGGGAGCCCGCACATCGATCATCGGCTGCGCCAGCTCGATTTCCGCGGGCAGGAGCGCGAGAGCGTCCATCCCTCGCTGGGGCTGCCGATCGCGAGCATCGAGTCGCTGGAGGGCGCGCTCGTCGTCGGCTCGAGCCTGCGCGGTGAGATGCCGCTGCTCGCGCACCGGCTGCGCAAGGCCGCGCTCAAGGGAGCGAAGGTCGCGATCCTCAATCCACGCCGTCACGATTATCTGTTCCCGATCGCCGCGCACCTCGTCGCGACCGATCTTGAGCGCGAGCTGGCCGCGCTCGTCGAGGCCGCCGAGGCGGCCCCCGATGCATCGAGCGCCGCATTCGGCGACATTCCCGAGCCACGCCGCTCGCTGCTCGGCGCTCTGCGCAGCGGCTCGCGACGCGCGATTTTCCTGGGCGCGCTCGCGCAGCGCCATCCGGCGTATGCCGAGATCCGCTGGCTTGCCGAGCGGCTGGCCGCCCGGAGCGGTGCGAGCATCGCGACCCTCGCCGAGGGCGCGAACGCCGCCGGCGCCTATCTCGCCGGGGCCGTACCGCATCGTCAGCCGGGCGGGGTGTCTGCGACCCAGGCCGGTCTCGACGCCCGCGCCATGCTCGAGGCGAAGCTCCCCGCCTATGTGCTCTTCGGGGGCATCGACCCCGAGCAGGACCTCGCCGGGCCGCGCACAGCGCTCGCGAGCGCAGAGCGCGTCATCGCCGTGACCTCACACCTCACCCCCGCGCTCAGGGAGGTGGCGCACGTGGTGCTGCCGATCGGCACTTTTGCCGAGACCTCCGGGACCTTCGTCAACCTCGAGGGTCGCTGGCAGAGCTGGGCGGCTGCGGCGAGCCTGGTCGGCGAGAGCCGTCCGGGCTGGAAGGTACTGCGGGTGCTCGCCAATCTCCTCGATCTGCCGGGTTTCGAGTTCGTGTCGTCGGACGAGGTGCGCGAGGCCGTGCGCAGCGCGAGCGGCGCTCGGGCGAGGCCCGTGACCCAGGCGATCGTTGCGGCCGCCGAGACGGCGCGCCCCAACGGGGCTTCGGGGCCCGAGCCCGGTGCGCCCTGGGTGGACATCCCTCCCTATCAGATCGATGTGCTGGTGCGCGGCTCGGAATCGCTCGCAAAGACGCGCGAGGGACAGCTCGCGCGCACGGTGATATGACCATGTGGCAATGGAGCCCGGTGCGCGACTGGATCGCGAGCTACATCACCCCGTACTGGACCTCGCCGCTCCTCACCGCGGTGCAGATCCTGATCGTGATGATCAGCCTCATTCTCGTCATGGCCTTCTACACGCTCGCCGAGCGCAAGGTGATCGGCTGGATCCAGTCGCGCAGGGGACCGAACCGCGTCAATCTGCCGTTCATCCCCATCGGCGGGCTCGGTCAGCCCTTCGCCGACGTCTTCAAGCTCCTCTTCAAGGAGATCCTGATTCCGGCCGACGCGAGCGGGTTCCTGTTCCGCCTGGCGCCGTTTCTCGCGCTCATTCCCGCGCTCGCCATCTGGGCGGTCATCCCGTTCGCGCCCGAGCATGCGTTCTCGAACATCGATGCCGGCCTGCTCTACATCCTCGCGCTCACCTCGATGGGCGTGTACGGCATCATCCTCGCCGGCTGGGCGGCCAACTCGAAGTACGCTTTCCTCGGCGCCATGCGCTCGGCCGCACAGATCGTGGCCTACGAGATCGCCATGGGCTTTGCCATGGTGGGCGTGCTCATGGCTTCGGGGAGCCTCAACATCGGCACCATCATCGAGCGCCAGCACGGCGGCATGCTGAGCTGGAACTGGTTTTGGCTGATGCCGCTGCTCTTCGTCTATTTCATCTCCGGGGTGGCCGAGACCAACCGGGCCCCCTTCGACGTCGCCGAGGGCGAGTCGGAGATCGTCGCGGGCTTTCACGTCGATTATTCCGGCATGGCATTCGCGCTGTTCTTCGTCGCCGAATACGTGAACATGATTCTGATCTCGGTCCTCACCGTCATCTTCTTCTTCGGCGGCTGGCTCTCGCCCTTCGATGGCTGGACCTGGATCGTGCCGGCGGACTCGCTGCTCGCGGCGCCGAGCTTCTTCTGGCTGGGTCTGAAGACGCTCGTGCCGATGTTCGCTTTCCTGTGGCTGCGGGCGACATTCCCGCGCTATCGGTACGATCAGATCATGCGCCTCGGGTGGAAAGCGCTGATCCCGGTGACGCTCGTGTGGCTCGCGGTCGAGGGCTTGCTCGCCTGGGCGCACGTGGGACCCTGGAAAGGAGCGAGCTGATGGCGGCGCAGAACCTCGTCAAGACCTACCTGCTCACCGAGCTCTGGCAGGGGCTCTGGGTCACGTTCAAGGAGATGTGGCGGCCCAAGGTAACGGTCAACTACCCGGAGGAGAAGACCCCGCAAAGCGTGCGCTATCGCGGCCTGCACGCGCAGCGCCGCTACCCGAACGGCGAGGAGCGCTGCATCGCCTGCAAGCTCTGCGAGGCGGTGTGCCCGGCGGTGTGTATCACCATCGAATCCGACGTCGCGGCCGATGGCACGCGGCGCACCACGCGTTACGACATCGATCTGTTCAAGTGCATCTATTGCGGCTTTTGCGAGGAGGCCTGCCCGGTCGATGCGATCGTGCTCACGCGCCTGCACGAGTACCACATGGAGAACCGCGGCGAGAACATCATGACGAAGGACAAGCTCTTGGGCGTCGGCGAGCGCTACGAGGCCATGATCGCGGCCGATCGCCTGGCGGACGCGCGGTATCGCTGATGTTCGCCACCATCCTCTTCTACATTCTCGCGACCGTGCTCATCGGGGCGGCCCTGGGCGTGATCCTCGCGCGCAATTCGGTGCACTGCGCGCTCCTGCTGGTGCTCGCCTTCTTCAACAGCGCCGCCATCTGGATCATGCTCGATGCGGAGTTCCTGGGGATCGTGCTCGTGCTCGTGTACGTCGGCGCAGTGATGGTGCTCTTCCTGTTCGTCGTGATGATGCTCGACCTCGACACGGAGCGCTTTCGCAAGGAGTTCGCCGGTTACTGGCCGCTGGCGGTGGCGGTCGCGGGCTTCGTCGTGTTCGCGATCGTGAACGTGATCGTGGTCAAGCACCTGGGCGGGGCGAGCTTCCAGGCCGCACCGCCCCTGCCACAGGGCTATTCCAATACGCGCTCGCTCGGCGAGGTGCTCTTCACGCACTACGCGTACCCCGCGCAGCTCGCCGCCCTCATTCTGCTGGTCGCGAGCGTCGCGGCGATCGTGCTGACGCTGCGTCACCGTATGGGCTACAAGCCGCAGAACATTGCCCAGCAGGTGGCGGTGCGCGCGCGCGACCGGGTGAGGCTCGTCAAGATGCCAGCGGCGAGGCGCCCATGATCACGCTCACGCAGGTGCTGGTGCTTTCCGGAATCCTGTTCTCGATTGCGGTCGCCGGGATCTTCTTGAATCGCAAGAACGTCATCGTGCTTCTCATGTGCATCGAGCTGATGCTGCTCGCCGTGAATTTCAACTTCATCGCCTTCTCGCGCTTTGCGGGGGATGTGAGCGGCCAGATCTTCGTGTTCTTCATCTTGACGGTGGCGGCCGCCGAGGCGGCCATCGGGCTTGCGATCCTGGTGGTGCTGTTCCGCGAGCGGCGCAGCATCAACGTCGAGGACTTGGACACCTTGCAGGGATGAGCGGCGAACCATGAATCAGAGCCCGATGCCGGCGATCTATGCCGTGATTGCCCTTGCGCCGCTGGTCGCGGCGATCGTGGCGGGCCTTGCAGGCCGGGCGATCGGCCGCGTCGGCGCCCACAGCGTCGCGATCGCGGGTGTCGCCCTGTCGTGCGCGCTCTCGTTTTACGTGCTCTATGGCATCCTCTTCGAGCACGCCGCACCCTTCGACGGACCGCTGTACACCTGGCTCGTCACCGACGGGCTCAACATCCAGGTGGGATTCCTCATCGACCGGCTCACCGCGCTGATGATGGCGGTGGTGACTTTCGTGTCGCTCATGGTGCACATCTACACCATCGGCTACATGCACGACGATCCCGGCTACCAGCGATTCTTCAGCTACATCTCGCTGTTCACCTTCGCGATGCTCATGCTCGTGATGGCCAACAATTTCATGCAGTTGTTCTTCGGCTGGGAAGGGGTGGGCCTCGTGTCCTACCTCCTCATCGGCTTCTGGTACACCCGTGCGACCGCCACGTTTGCCGCCTTGAAGGCCTTCCTCGTCAACCGCATCGGCGATTTCGGCTTCATGCTCGGCATCGCCGCCATCGTGACTTATACCGGCTCGCTCGATTATCACACCGTGTTTGCGCACTCGGCGGACCTGGCGCGCGCCGAGATCCAGATCACGCACGCCGTGGCCTGGCCGGCGATCACCTTCACCTGCATTTGCCTCTTCATCGGCGCCATGGGCAAGAGCGCGCAGGTGCCCCTGCATGTATGGCTCCCCGATTCGATGGAAGGCCCGACGCCGATCTCGGCGCTCATTCACGCGGCCACCATGGTGACCGCCGGCATCTTCATGGTCGCCCGCATGTCACCGCTCTTCGAGCTGTCCGAGACGGCGCTCGCGTTCGTGCTCTTCATCGGCTCGACCACCTGCTTCTTCATGGGTCTGCTCGGTGTCGTCAACAACGACATCAAGCGTGTCATCGCCTACTCGACGCTCTCGCAGCTCGGCTACATGACGGTCGCACTCGGCGTGTCGGCCTACGGCGCCGGCATCTTTCATCTCATGACGCACGCCTTCTTCAAGGCGCTGCTGTTCCTCGCGGCCGGCTCGGTCATCATCGCCATGCACCATGAGCAGGACATGCGCAAGATGGGCGGCCTGCGCAAGTACATGCCGGTGACCTACTGGACGTTCCTCATCGGCGCGCTCGCCTTGATCGGCTTCCCGGGCACCTCGGGATTCTTCTCCAAGGATCTGCTGATCGATGCGGTGCACGAATCGCGTCGTGCGGGCTGGGTCGCCGGATATGCGTATTTCTGCGTGCTCGCCGGCGTTTTCGTCACCGCGCTCTACACCTTCCGCATGTTCTTCATGACCTTTCATGGTGAGGAGCGCATGGACGCGCACACGCGCGAGCACCTGCACGAGAGCCCCTGGGTGGTCACCGTACCGCTCGTGCTGCTGGCGATTCCCTCGGCGCTCATTGGCTGGTTCACCGTGCGGCCCGTTCTCTTCGGCGGGTACTTTGGCGATGCGATCCGGGTGGCCCCGCAAAACGACGTGCTCGCCCGGGTCGGCGAGGAGTTCCACGGCCCCGGCGCCTTCCTGATGTCGGCCTTCGCAGCGCCGACCTTGTGGATCGCCGCGCTCGGGGTGCTCACGGCCTATATCCTGTACCGCCGGCCGGAGTATGCCGATCGCGCCGTGCGCTCGCTGCGCGGTCTGTACTTCGTCCTCGTCAACAAATACGGCTTCGATTGGTTTAACGAGCACGTCATTGCACCTCTGTCGCGCGGCATCGGCGCCGCACTCTGGCACGGGGGCGATGAGGCCGTGATCGACGGCGTCTTCGTCAACGGCAGCGCCCGGCTCGTCGGGTGGTTCGGGTCGGTGATGCGCTATGCCCAGTCGGGCTATCTCTATCACTACGCGTTCGCGATGATTCTCGGGCTTGCCTCGCTCCTCCTGTGGCTCATCTGGAAGCCATGATGCAGGGAGGAGAGTTGCTCGCGAGCGTGATCTGGCTGCCCATCATCGGCGGGATTCTGGTGCTCGCCATCGCCGGCCGCGTGCAGGCGGCCAAGTGGCTGTCACTCGGGGTGGCGCTCGCCACCTTCGCCCTGAGCTTGCCGCTCTGGTTTCACTTCAAGATCGGCACGCCGGAGATGCAGTTCACGCTGCGCCACGCCTGGATTCCAGCGATCCACTCGGATTTTCACATCGGTATCGACGGCATCTCGATGCCGCTCATCCTGCTCACCACCTTCACGACCGTGCTGGTGATGATCTCGAGCTGGGACAACGTGCACAAGCGGGTCGGACAGTACTTCGGCGCATTCCTGCTCCTCGAAGGCCTGATGATCGGGGTGTTCGCGGCGCTCGATGCGGCGCTTTTCTACGTGTTCTGGGAAGCGATGCTGCTGCCGATGTTCATCATCATCGGCGTATGGGGCGGTCCGCGACGTGTCTACGCGACCATCAAGTTCTTTCTCTACACCTTCCTCGGCTCCGTCCTTCTGCTGGTTGCCCTGATCTATCTGTACCTCAAGGGCGGCAGCTACGAGCTCGATGTGTTCCAGAAGATGCCTTTGACGCTCAACGAGCAGGTCTTCATCTTCCTTGCCTTCTTCGCGGCCTTTGCCGTCAAGGTGCCGATGTGGCCGGTGCACACCTGGCTCCCCGATGCGCATGTCGAGGCCCCGACCGGGGGCTCGGTGGTGCTCGCCGCGATCATGCTGAAGATGGGGGGATACGGCTTTTTGCGCTTCACGCTGCCGATCGCGCCCGATGCGGCGCGCACCCTCGACTGGTTCATCATTGCGCTCTCGCTGACGGCGGTGGTGTACATCGGCTTCGTCGCACTCGTGCAGCGCGATATGAAGAAGCTGATCGCCTACTCCTCGATCGCGCACATGGGCTTCGTCACGCTCGGACTGTTCATCGGCTACCGGATCCTCGCGCAGAGCGGCCGACTGGCCGGCATCGAGGTGGGTCTCGATGGCGGCATGGTGCAGATGCTCTCGCACGGCCTGGTCTCGGGCGCCATGTTCCTGTGCGTCGGCGTGCTCTATGACCGGGTCCATAGCCGCGAGATCAGCTCCTACGGCGGGGTGGTCAACACGATGCCCCTATTCGCCGCCTTCATGGTGCTGTTCTCGCTCGCCAATGCGGGGCTGCCCGGCACCTCGGGGTTCGTCGGCGAGTTTCTGGTCATCATCGCCTCCTTCAGGGCGAACGTCTGGTTTGCCTTCCTGGCGGGCACCACGCTGGTGCTCGGCGCGGCCTATACGCTCTGGCTCGTGAAGCGGGTCATCTTCGGTGAGGTCGGAAATGCGCAGGTGGCGGCCTTGAAGGACTTGACCCACCGGGAGTTCCTGGTGCTTGGCTTGCTGGCCGCGGCGGTGCTTCTGGTCGGTATCTGGCCGGCGCCGCTTCTCGATGTGCTGCGGGCGAGCACGCAGCACCTCGCCGAGATGCTGGTGGTCTCGAAGGTGATGCCGTGAACGCCTCATTCGACGTCACCTCATTCAACGCGGGTCTCGTCCTTGCGCGCCCGGAGATCTTCCTGGCGACCGTGGCCTGTGCGCTGCTGATGCTCGATCTGGCGCTGTCGCAGGCGCAGCGGCGCTGGATGGCGACGCTGTCGGTGGTGGCGCTGGTGGTGACGGCGCTGCTCGAGGGCCTCGTGCCCGTGTCGGCGCGTACCGTGGCGCTCGGCGGGCTGTTCGAGCTCGACCGGATGGCGCAGCTCCTGAAAATCGTGACGCTCCTGACTGTCGCGGTGGTGTTTCTGTACTCGACCGATTACCTCGAGCGGCGCGGCATTCTCAAAGGCGAGTACTACGTGCTCGGCTTGTTCGCGTCCTTGGGGGCGCTCGTGCTGATCTCCGCCGCGAGCCTCATCACGCTCTTCCTGGGGCTCGAGCTGCTCTCACTCTGCCTGTACGCGATGGTTGCCTTCGACCGCGATTCGGGGATCGCCGCCGAGTCCGCGATCAAGTACTTCGTGCTCGGCTCGATGTCGACCGGCACGCTGCTCTACGGCATGTCGATCCTCTACGGCATCACCGGCAGCCTCGAGCTCGGCGCGATCGCAACGTCGGTTGCCCACGGCGATGCCCACAATATCGGCCTCATCTTCGGCGCGGCCTTCATCATCGTCGGAGTGGGCTTCAAGCTCGGTGCGGTGCCGTTTCACATGTGGATTCCCGATGTCTACGAAGGATCCCCGACCCCGGTGACGCTTTTCATCGGCACGGCTTCGAAGCTCGCGGCTTTCGGGCTCATCATGCGCCTTTTGCCGGAGGCACTCGGCGCCTTGCAGGCGGACTGGAGCCAGATGCTCGTGGTCATCTCGGTGCTGTCGATGGCGCTCGGCAGCGTGGTGGCGATTGCCCAGAGCAACATCAAGCGGATGCTCGCCTACTCGACGATCTCACAGATCGGCTATGTGCTGCTCGGTGTGCTCTCCGGCACGGCACAGGGCTACCAGGCGGCGCTCTTTTACATCGTGACCTACGTGATCGTCGCGGGCGGCGCCTTCGGAATGGTGCTCCTGCTTGCGCGCCAGGGGTTCGAGGCCGACCGGCTGATCGACTACAAAGGCTTGAATGCGCGCAGTCCCTGGTTTGCCGGGATGATGGCCATCCTCATGTTCAGCCTCGCCGGCGTGCCGCCGTTCGTCGGCTTCTGGGCGAAGCTCGGGGTCATCCAGGCGGTTCTCGGTGTCGGCTACACCTGGCTCGCCGTGATCGCCGTGCTGTATTCGGTGATCAGTGCTTACTTCTACCTGCGCATCGTCAAGCTCATGTACTTCGACGAGCCGACCGAGACGACTGCGATCGGCGGCTCGGCGCTGATGCGCACCGTGCTGAGCGCCAATGCGCTGCTCGCGCTCGCCCTGGGGGTCGTGCCGCAGACCTTGCTCGGACTGTGCCAGCAAGCGATGCGCTGACGCGAGCGACTCCCGTCGGACCGTGCCGTGCACTGACGGGGCGATCCGCACCGATACCCCTTGCATTGAGGATATCGGGGGGTAGAATGCGCGGCTCACTCCGGTGCGGGGTGGAGCAGTCTGGCAGCTCGTCGGGCTCATAACCCGAAGGTCGCAGGTTCAAATCCTGCCCCCGCTACCAACTTCGAGATTTTTGCCGCACGCGGCGGCAACCCCAAGAAAACCAGCCACTTGGAACTCGGCGCCGATTACGCCGTCGCGCTCATCGACCGTTCCCTGACCCCCGAGGAGCTCGCGCACGGTGGCCTGGGCCTCCTCGGCATAGTCGGACGTCCCGAGCTCGCCAAGGCGGTCCAGGGCGCTCAGGTAGCGCTCGGCACTCAGCTCGAACTGCCGCACCTGTTCAGCCCTCGCAGCCTTCGCCGCTGAGGTCCGCTGTCGTTCGATCTCCCTGAGCGCGGCGGCCACCACGTCGTGGCTCAACGTCCCCGAGCTCGCGAGCGCGATCAGCTTGGCCTCTTCGTCGTCCCACGCATCGGCTTGCCGGTTACCCGTCGCAAGGTTCACGGTCATCTCCGACAGGTACGCCGCCTGCGCGGCTTTGATCGCGGCGGGAGTACCTAGAAACTTGCGGAGATGGCTGACGATGGCTTTCTCGGCTCCAGCCCGGTTGACGTAGCGCCCCTCATCACACGCGGAGGCACCACCGTTTTTGTAGCTCGAGCAGCAATACGCGAGCTTGCTAGCAGCCACGAAGCGAGATCCACACTTGCGGCAGCGCAAGAGGCCTGAGAGGAGAGCCTGCGTTACCCGTCCACCCTTGCGTCCGGTATCCGCGGCTTTGCTTTCCTGGCGCGCCTTGACTCGCTGCCACAGATCGTCCGAAACGATCCGCAGTCGTTCAATGCGGTGCTCGACCTTGCTGGCGTTATGCGCGACGAGGGCGCGGCGCTTGCTGCTGTTCGCGGCGGAGCGCTGCCATCGCAGCGTTCCCCAGCTGAACTCGCCGATGTACTTGCGGTTGTTGAGGATGCCGTAGCCCTTCTTGCGGCTGCCGATGATGGCACTGCCGACCCACTTGCCGCGCCGCTTGGAGAGCCTTCCCGCGTGGGTGCGCTTCCAGTGAGAGCCCGGGGAGGGGATCCCCTCGGCATTGAGGAGCGCAGCGATCGCGCGAGGACTCCTGCCGTCCGCATACATCGCGAAGATCCGACGCACGGTCTCCGCTTGCTCCTCGTCGATCTCGATCTGGCGGGTAGCGGACTCGGACTCCGGGATGTAGCCGTATGCTCGTCCACCGACGCTGCCGCCCGCGAGCGCCTTGCCTTCGAGGCCGCGCCGGGTTCGATAGGAGGCTTCACGTCGCGCGTGTTCGGCGACGGCCTGCTTGATCTGCAGAACGAGGCCCCAGCCATCGCGTTGCGTGTCATCACCACGCAGGTCAGGCAGTGGATCCCCAAATCCTCGAACTCGGCCGAGCGCGCGCCGAACTCGGCTCGATTACGCCAGAGTCTGGAGATGTCCTCGACGATGATGATCGCGAACTGGTGACGGCGGGCTGCGGCGAGCATCGCCTGATAACCCGGCCGATCGGCGGTGCCCCCGGAAATCGCAGCATCCTCGAACCGGGCAACGATCTCATGATGGTGGGCAGCGGCGACTCGCTCGCACTCGCGTACCTAGTCCTCGATGCTCGCGTCGCGCTGTTTCTCGGTGCTGAACCGGGCGTAGATGGCGGCTTTCATCGATCAGGTCCTGTCATGAGAGACACCGCAGGCGCCGTCCAGCCTACTCAGTGGCTGGGCACTACGATCATAGGAGTGCGAGCGTTCACGGTCCAGAGGATGTCTCCTCGGGTCTCAGGTTGTCCTGCGAGCGCTGCAGATCCTTCGTCGCGAGATATCGACCAAGCGCTGCCGCAAGCCTGACGGAGGCATCATCCTCCGCGAGATGCTGCCGCTCACGTGCATCCTTGGCGGCACGCAATAAGGCGATTGACGGGGAATCCATCGACGACCTTCATGTGGTTCCGGTCGCCTGGAGCCAAATTGTCACGTATGGACAGTCTAGGGTCATCGCCGCAATTTGAATACCCCCGTAAAGAGCACAAAAATGTGCATATAGCGGGGGATATCAAACCGGGACAATTCCCGTTCAAGCATCTGTGATGGTCCTTACGGGGCCCGACATGAGGAGGAGGTAAGGGTCACCGCCGTGGTGAGCAGCATTTCTCGCTCCATGCAGGATAGGCGCGGGCTTACGGTTGGGGCCACATTGGTACACTCATGAGTTGCAAGGATGTTCTGAAGGCGCGGGTGCCGGCCGAGGTCAAGACTCGAGCCAGATCCATCGCGGAGCGCGAGTGCCTGTCCGAGTCGACGTGGCTCAAGCGGCTTGTGATACGCGAGATTCGAAGCGCCACCGTCATCGATGACGACGACCCCGTGCAGCCGTCTCACGTCAGCGACACGGTGAGTCAACATCGGCGAGGGCGGGTTCGGCGCGGCCGATGCTGGTTCGCCTAAGGAAGGAGGATCGGTTGCTTCTGGATGCAAGGGCGGCCGCCCGGAGCATGCGACCGGCGACCTATGCGTCGGTGATTCTTCGCGCGCACCTCCGAAAGCTCACGCCTTTGCCCAAGGAGGAACTTCTCGCGCTCAAGCGAAGCGTCGCCGAGCTGGGTGCGCTTGGTCGGAATATCAATCAGATCGCCCGCGTCCTCAACGAAGGCGGGAAGGCACCGGAATCGGTTCGTGAAGAATTCCGGGCAATGCTCAAGATTTGTGAGGCCTTGCGCGACCATACGAAATCGCTGCTCAAGGCGAATCTTAAGTCTTGGCAAACCGGTGATGTCTAAGCGTTCTGGTGGCCCAGCGTTCTAGCACTAGTTTTCAGCTCTGCATGCATACCATTATTTACAAAGCGTCTCCTATAGGATACATTTAGCTTGTACGAAATCCGACGGTCAGAGATTTTCGACGCATGGCTCGCGAATCTAGCTGACCGCAATGCCCGGGCGCGTATCGCCGCACGGATCGATCGCCTCGCGATGGGCAATCCTGGCGACGTGAAGCCGGTCGGTGGCGGTGTGAGCGAGATGCGTGTCGATTACGGCCCTGGATACCGCGTGTACTACACGCGAGTCGAGCGGTTTGTGTACCTACTGCTCTGCGGTGGAACGAAGCCTTCGCAGGACATGGATATTGATCGGGCGATCGACATGAATGCCGCTAGAGCCCGCGAGTCTTCCAAGGCTCGACAGACTAGGGCGAAGAAGGAGTAATGCAGGTGGCAGCCAGAGCCAGGAAGCCGCAGCGGTTTAAGCGATACGATTCGGCCGATTACCTTAAGACCCCGGAGGAAGTGGCTGAGTACCTACTGGCCGCCTTTGAGGAGGGCGGTGACGACGCCGCGTATATGGCTCACATCATTGGCATCGCCGCGCGGGCTCACGGCGGGATGACCAAGCTGGCGAGGGAGACGGGCATGACTCGGGCAGGGTTGTACAAGGCTCTCTCCAAAGACGGTAATCCGAGCTTCGAAACGATCGTTAAGGCTATGCGGGTCCTCGGAGTGCGGCTTGTTCCCCAACTGGCTACGGGCAGATAGCGGAGCGCAGCTTCGAGGAGGCGTAATCATCTCCTGTCGCTTCTCGACCGGCTGCTCGGCGCGTATCACACCTGCCACGTTATCCGTACTGAGACTGAGGCTCGGTCGCCTCCAACTCGGACCCGGAACGACGGCTCCCGGGCCAAACCCGGACGTTCATCCGGCCGAAATGCCTGCTCCGAAGCAACCGCTCGCGGCTTGGGGTAGGCTATGAAGTCGCCAACAAAGAACCTTTGAATGGCCGAACCCACCGAACCAGGTAATCCCCAGGGACTTGCCGACACTGCGAAGGCGCCTGCGGGACCAAGGCGTGTCTTCATCAGCTACGCCTCGGCCGACAAAGCAGCTGCGGACTCTATCTGCGCGGGGCTAGAGCGTGCCGGCATCGCTTGCTGGATTGCACCGCGTGATGTAACCCCAGGTGTGTTCTATGCAGACGCTATAGTTGAGGCAATAAACTCGGCGCGCATCCTAATTGTCGTGCTGTCCGTCAATTCGATCGGTTCCCAGCACGTCTTGCGTGAAGTGGAGCGCGCCAGTGCAAAGCGGCGTCCGCTTGTCGCTTTTCGCCTTGATACCACACCGTTACCCACGGGCTTGGAGTATTTCCTCAGCGCATCGCACTGGCTAGATGCAAGCGCCGGCACGATAGAACACGCCTTGCCAGAACTGGTGGCTGCGGTGCATCGACTTCTCGGGGCGCCCGAGATGCCAGGCCCGGGTGCCAGCCTTCGCGGCGACTCGAGCGTTAACGCGACCAATGGGGTCACGGCGATCCGGGGGAACACGCCAATGTCGCGTCGGAAGCGACTATGGGTAGCAATCGTAACAGCCGTACTGCTGCTCGCGCTTCTCGTCGGCAACTCTTGGCTCTCAAGTCGATCTTCCCGGCGAACCGCCATTGCTCCGGTTGCAACGGTAACACCTGCAACCGTTTCCGCCGCGTCGGCGATATCGGACAAGTCGATCGCCGTACTGCCCTTCACCGACATGAGCGAGAAGCACGACCAGGAGTATTTTGCCGACGGTCTCTCCGAAGAATTGATCGACCACCTTGCGCATAACCCAGATCTGAAGGTCATTGCGAGAACCTCCTCGTTTGCGTTCAAGGGTAAGAACGAGGATATGCGCTCGATCGCGACAAAGCTTGGGGTGGCGAACCTGCTGGAAGGCAGTATCCGTAAGTCGCGAGGTGAGCTGCGGATCACGGCACAGTTGATTCGTGCATCGGATGGTGTGCACCTGTGGTCAGAGATTTACGACCGCAAGCTCACCGACATATTCAAGGTGCAGGATGAGATTTCAACCACCGTTGCCAAGGCGCTGAATATCGCACTGGATGAAGCGTCGACCAGTAGAGCCCAGCAGGCGTCGAATGAAACAAGGAACCTGGCCGCTTACAACCTAGTCTTGCAAGGGAACTATTTTTACAATCGCGGCGATCGGGGTGACAGCGAGAAAGCAGTCGATTTATTCCAACAGGCGCTCAAACTGGATTCCCGCTACGCTCTTGCCTGGGCAAAGCTTGCGCGTGTTTACGCATGGCAGGGAAACGTAGGGGATGTAGCAGCTAATGTAGCGCTGGAAAAGGCACGGGATGCCGTAGAGCGAGCGCTGGCGATAGACGCGAATTGCGCTCTCGCCTATTACGCTCGAGGCAACGTTCTCTACTTTGTAGCCGGCGACTGGGCGGCGGCGGAACCTGATTTCCAGAAGGCCGCGGCACTAGACCCCCATGGTGAGTTGGGCGACTACGCGCGAGGCAACCTTCTCGGCATTAAGGCGGCAAGGAGCGGTAGGTTACAAGACTATATAGATTTTTCGAACCAAATACTGGAGCGCAATCCGCTCGACACGACGACATTGTGGGACCTTGCGTGGTGGGAGGAAATGGCCGGACTTCTAGTCGACTCTGTCGCTACCTCTCGCAGGCTTCTGAACTTGAATCCCGCTTATCTAACTGCGCAGGCGCAATATGGACTGACGCTTTTATTTATGGGGAAGGAATCTGAAGCACTCGCGGCGGCGCAGAAGGAATCTGACGACCCTAGCAGGTTTGCCACATTAGCCTGCGTTTACTGGGCCATGGGTCGACGGGCTGATTCCGATGCGGCGCTCGGTGCGCTTGAGCGAGGATTTGCGGATCGCAATGAATACGATATTGCTGCGGCACACGCATTTCGCGATGAGGCTGACGCGACATTTGCGTGGCTCGACCGTGCCTATCAGCAAAGAAGGGGCACTCTCTGGCCTCTAAAGGTGGATCCGCTGTTTCTCAAGGTACATGGTGATCCGCGCTTCGATACGTTGTTGCACAAGTTGAAGCTGACTTAGTTGCCTCGTCACACAGATTGGGATTCTGTATTGCTGCCGGTCGCGAATGTCTGCAGAGGGTCGAAAGAGGACTTTTGCTACGAGAGAGTGCGGGACCTATTCTGCGTACGGTGGATACTCGGAAATGAGATCCAGATCCTGTCCTTGCTCCGAACAGGAATCCCGCCCCGCTACCAATAAAATCAATAACTTACGGCTTCATAGAGCAACTCAATTTTCGGGCTGTGACCAAAACGTGCCCACATTTTCGAGCGAGGCACATTCAGGTCACTCAACCGCTCTGCAAAGGGCGTTGTTCCAGGGCACGATCGATGGAGCCTCCGTCCATCCGCGTGAGGTGATGAAGGAGGCGCTCAAGCAGAACGCGGCATCGGTCGTGCATCCGCATCCGCATCCGCATCCGAGTGGAGTGGCAGAGCCTTCCCAAGCCGATGAGATCGTCACCCGGCGCCTCGCAGATGCGTTGGCTCTCGTAGACATTCGCGTTCTCGATCACATCATCGTCGCGGGCGGTGAGACTTTGAGTTTCGCGGAATCGGGACGGCTATGATGAGCAGGTCGGTATTTGCTAGCCGCTACGATCCGATGCCGCAACTGCCGGTCTCAGGCAGTCGGTAGACCTTTTCGGCGACGAGACTAAGTCCCGGTGCCGCCGCCCGCCTGAAAGGCTCCGTAAGGTAGTCGGCTACCCGCACCACCGCGCACTCAGGGTGAAAGTGGTTCTAATTCACAGTGATCTCACCAGAATGTGAGACAAACTCGGTCACATTCCACACCCCATTGTTTAGGTACTGGAGCTGGACCTCGTCATATTGAAATCCGACCAGTGAGCCTGCGGTGCCAACGGTCGTCTGTGTCAGGAAATTTCCCGTATAGACGTCTGCGTTGCTGAGTTCCGCGGCCAGGTGCATCCCATCGGCCGAGGAGGCGATGGCGGCCCAAGAACCCCGACCACTATTGACCTGCTGCGTCCACGTGACACCGCCGTCGGTTGAGGTGTAGATGTAGCCGCCACCTCCATCCGCCGCAGCCAGGCGTGTGCCATCGGCCGAAGAGGTAATGGAAAGCCAGATGTACTGCCCGCTATCGACCTGTTGTGTCCAGGTGACTCCCGCATCGTTCGAGGTATAGATGTAGCCGTTAGGCTCCACCGCAGCCAGGCGCGTGCCATCGGCAGACGAAGCAATGGCATACCAGTTGTGCTGCCCGCTATTGGTCTGCTGCTGCCAGTTAACGCCGGTGTCTGTCGAGGTATAGACGTAGCCGTTGTTGTCCACCGCGGCCAAATGACTCCCATCGGCCGATGATGCAATTGACCACCAGGAGTGCTGGCCGCTGCTCACCTGCTGTATCCAGGTAACGCCTGAGTCAGTGGAGGTGTAGATGTAGCCGTTGTTAACGTCCACCGCCGCGAGGTGACTGCCGTCGCTCGATGAGGTAATGGAATACCAGTAGTGCTGGCCGCTGCTCACCTGCTGCACCCAGGTAACGCCTGAGTCAGCCGAGGTGTAGATGTACCCGTTGCTTTCGTCCACCGCGGCCAAGTGACTGCCATCGGCCGACGAGGCAATGGACCACCAACGATGTTGGCCGCTGCTCACCTGCTGTATCCAGGTAACGCCTGAGTCAGGCGAGGTGTAGATGTAGCCGTTGTTGACGTCCACCGCGGCCAAGTGAGTCGCATCGGCCGACGAGGTGATGCCATGCCAAGCTCTTGACCCGGCGCCGGGACTTGCATTCCACGTCGGGATGCCCTCACTTAGAATGGTTTGCCCCGCGTTTTGCGCGATTTTCCATCCACCGGTCCCGGCCCCCGCAATGCTCACCACGTCTCCGATGTTGGCGGACGCCGGCAGTGTGATCGTGACCTCAGAAGCACGATCGGCGGCATAACCCGTGTTCGCCCGTGCTTGTATGGTGCCGGCCGTGACGTCGGTCCAAGTGATACCGGGCCCTGCCGGACCCGTAGCACCGGTTTGACCCGGCGCACCTGTCGAACCCGGAGCGCCCGGAGCACCCGCAGCACCTGTTGGACCTGGCACGCCCCTAGCGCCCGACGCACCCGCCGCGCCGGTGGCACCATCATCACAGGCGCTCAGAGCTGCGAGGGAGACAATGATTGAGATTACCCACGCGAGGTGTCGCGCGTGCCGAAACACCTCAGTCCCTTCGTGGTTTGTCGTGGCCGACATCGATGTCGAGTTGCCGAACGGTGCAACGGTGGGCATTCCAGTCTCCAGTGAAAAGGAGAACCGCTCGAAGAGGTCGACGCCGGTTCCAAGCGCTCACCCTAATCCACATGCAGACACACCAAGGTCGATCGCCTCACACATTGACAACGAATAAAATAGCTACCTCAATGTACGCAACAAGGTTCGACTCAACGTCGTTCGCATTGAAGAAGGGTGGCGGCGTGCCCGCTCGGATTCAGAGGCGGGCGTTATAGGTTCTGGCACCGCCAGCGCGAAGCGCCCCAACGTACAGTGCCATAGTGGATTCCCGCAACGACGCCCTCATGCAATCACTGCACCGGGTCGCGGTGACCGTCAAAGCGTGGCAACTGTGTATCCTCAACGCATAACCAATCCGGAGTGAATGGTCGGTCAACCGGAGGCCGCGGTAAGATATCGGGTGCGCCCCAACGATGGGTAGTTGCACTGGGAGGAGCCGGCTGCATTGTCGCGGTCGGCTGAGATTTCGTGCCTCGTGACCTTGGTCACATATCTGTCTCATCTCTCCCTTCACCTGTTCGGATTTCGGATGCTCTGCCGCCACCGGTTAATGGGAAACTCTCGCTAAGGCCCAGGCCTTGACGCCCGTGAGCAAGGCTGTTCCTCCCGACGTTGAGTCTGCGTTCGCCTCGCTCGGCCGCAGCATTGCGATGCTGTCAGCCGCGCATCACTATCGCGATCCATTCACGGTGCAGCATCAGCATCGTACGGCTGAGCTCTCTGCCGCAATCGCTTAGAGTTGGGGCTTGGTGCTTCGGAGATTGCCATTCTGCGATTCGCGGCGAGCGTCCATGACATTGGCAAGATTGCGGTACCCATTGAAATACTCTTCAGGCCGGACGCGCTATCAGACCTTGAGTATGGCGTGATTTGCCTACGTCGATCTCACCGGAAAGCTGCGAGTATGTCTGGAGGGTCCGGTGTCTCTCTAGTTTCGACCTTCACTCTGGGGTTAGGTGCGCAGATCCCCCCGGGAGTCTATACGGCGGGCAACCCATACGAGTTTGCTTTCGGCGAAACGGGCACATTCTGCGTATCGCAAACCGGCGGCTTGCGTACGGCTCCATCCGTAACGGCCGCTACGTCGCTCAAGTTCCAACTGCAGATCGCCGCGCTGGTCGGGTCCGCAAGCGCGACACAGGTCATGACGTCACCGTGAATCCGAAGGCCGTACCGACGGTCAGTCTTACGGCAACGCCGAGTACGGTTCAGACCGGGCAGTCCGTGACAGTTGGTAACGATCAAACCGCCTACCGCTGGAACTCTAATGCTGACCTTGAGCTGCTCGGGTCCAGGCGACTTGTCGAACAAGAATCAGTCGGTGACTGTCTCGGCACCAACGGCGACGGGCGGAGAGAGCCACGGTGGCGGCGGTTCTCTCGATCTACTGACGGTGGTGGGACTTGGCCTTTTGACTTTTCAGCGCCGCCGCGCCAGCGTCGCGCGCATGTTCACGCGCCGCTACTCGGCTTTGGCGTAGGTTGCGGCTGATCCGTTGCAACACGTGCCGATGCAGACCGGGATAAATTCGACCGTGTGCAGTGATGTCGGAGGCATCAATCTCGGAGTTTCAGCTGGCGGAATCACGGATGGGGCAGGCAAGCCGGCAGGAGAAAGGTCGGGGATCGTGACGTCGTCGGGCAAACTGCGGTTTTCGGATGTGCGACTATACGGCCCCAGGATCGGCAACCTTACCGTCGATGGCCAATATTCGCTTGTCGAATCTCAGCAATAGATCGCCTTGCAGCCATTGATTCACCCCCGACAACCCAGTGTCCAGATTTTTGACGAGCAACCTCGTCACGGGCAGAGTAAGCCAATGAGGGTCGACATAGGCGTTCCATGGATGTACGCGCCCAGTTTCAGTCGGCATCGTCGTCCTTCCCTCACAATGCGTCAGCACTTGGTTTGGGTGCTTTCCCTGATGGTCTGGTGTACGGGTGCACCGGCCCGGGCCGGAGCCGCGAAGTGCATACTTGGGGAAATGGTCAGTTTTCCGATAACGATGAGCGACTTGCGGCCCATGATGAGCGCTAAGATAAACGGCACCGACGTTCGATTCAGCCTCGATAGCGGTGCGTTTTTTAGCATGATCAGCCCAGCAAGTGCAGCAGCGCTCAAGCTGCGTACTTATCCTGCTCCTCCCGGCTTCTATGTCAGTGGAATCGGAGGACGCATTCATGTCGATCTGACCAAGGCCAACAATTTTGAACTGAATGGGATTTCGCTCCACGACGTGGTGTTCATCGTGGGCGGCAACGACGAAAGCGGGGAGAGCATCGGGCTCTTGGGCCGCAACTTTCTGCAAATCGCCGACGTTGACTTCGATCTCGCCCAGGGCGTGGTCAGGCTGATGTTCGCGAAGGATTGCGGTGACACTGCGCTTGCCTACTGGGCGCATGTCGGCGATTCCTACTCCGTCATGAACATCGAGGCGCCGCACCAATACCAGCTGTTCTCCTCAGATAAATCCAAGGCCGCTGCGCGCTACCTCGAACCGATCACCGGCACCGCCTACGTCAACGGTGTCGAGATCCGCGTGGCATTCGATACAGGGGCACCGACCTCGTACCTCACGGTCAAGGCCGCCGCCAAGGCCGGCATCAAACTCGGTTCTCCGGGCGTGGTACCCGCCGGATATGGTGGGGGGATCGGCCGCGGCCAGGTCGCAAACTATCTGGCCCGGGTCGCGAGCTTCAAGATCGGGGAGGAGGAGGTGCGCAACACTCGATTGCGCCTCGGGGATACGAATATTGAGGGGGAGGACATGCTGATCGGTGCAGATTTTTTCCTATCCCACCACATCTATGTGGCGAACAGTCAGCACAAGCTCTATTTCACCTACAACGGCGGCCCCGTGTTCAATCTCAAGATCGTCGCGGCGGCCTCGACCCAGCCGCCGCCCGCCGCTCCAGCCAACCAGCCGACCGGTAGCGCGGGCCTGGCTCAAAATGCAGCGGAGCCCGATGCGCAGAGCTCCGATGCGTGGGACGCCGGGGCGCAGGCCGCCCAAAGGGCAACTGGTAACCAAGAGGCGTCTGCTACGCCAGATCCCAAGAATGCCGGCGACGCCAGCGACTATGCACGGCGCGGTGCGGCGTTCGCTGCTCGACGGGAATTCGATCAAGCGCTGCCTGCGTTAACTCGAGCTTGTGAATTGGCGCCGGACAATCCCGACTACTTCTATCAGCGGGGCTTCGTCTATTGGCAAACCAAACAGCCGAGCAACGCGCTGGCCGACTTCGATCGGGCCGTACAGCTGAAGCCGAACCACGTCCTGGCGTTGCTCGCGCGCAGCGACGTGCTGATACAGACGGGCGACAAAGCGGGCGCCGAGGCGAATCTCGACGCCGCAAATACCGCCGCCCGAAAGGAGGATGCCGTGCACTTTTCGCTGGCCGCCGGATATGCGCGCCTCGGGCAGTTTCCACGGGCCATAGAGCAATACGATATGTGGATTGCATCTCATCCCTTGGACGCGAAGCTGTATAGCGCACTTAATTGGCGCTGTCGCGTGCGCGCTCTGGGCGGTATCGACCTGCAGCGTGCGCTCCAGGATTGCAACCAGGCGCTGAGCCACGCGATGAAGTCGAGTCCGTTCTACGCCGACGCGGCGGACAGCCGGGGCCTGGTCTGGTTGAGGCTGGGGGACTACGATAAGTCGATCGCAGACTTCGATGCGTCCCTCAAGATAACGCCGCGCGATGCCTGGTCCCTTTACGGGCGGGGAATCGACAAGATGCGAGTGAAAAAGACCTCGGAGGGTGAAGCCGACATCGCGCAGGCGAAGGCCATCTCAGCTGACATCGGCGATACCTTCGGTAGGTACGGAATTCTGCCCTGAGCTGGATTAGGGCAAACGACCGTGATCCATTCGCGGTTGCCGCACGGCCCGACGAGAGCTTCCCGTTGAAAGAGAGGACTCTCCAATTGGCTAGCTGAAGAACACCTCGTGGACAATCCTGTGTTTATAATTCCGAATCATGCCCCGCTACCATTAAATTTCCTACTGGCTCGAAGGCCGCCAGCACGTCGGTCCGCCATTCATCATAAAGCAGGGCGCCGACCCCGTCGGCCGCCAGCACTGCCACAGGAACCTTCCACTGGGGTGCACCTCCAGGTCAATTCCCTTCGGGAACACGTCCCGCATCGCTGCATGCGCCGCTTCGCCGCCGGCAGCCAGCTGCTCAGGATCCGCGCCTGACTCGGCGCTCGCGGCTCTCCGCGGCCTGGCCAGGGGTTTGCACAGCCTTCGAAGTGTGCATGCAGCAGTCATGCGCGAGCGCTTCGCCTCGATCTCCGTGAGGCGCTCGAGCATTGCCGGGCTGTGCCCGGTCGCGGCGATCGCATCGATGATGTTCTTCTCCTGGGCCTCGAGCACCCGAAACCTAGCCGCGTAGTCGATCACCGGGGCGCCCGCGGCCTTGAACTTCTTCTCCAGCTCGGCGAGCAGTGCGGGGTCGAAGAGCTGCGTCTGCACGCACTCGAGGATGATCCGCTCGGCGCGCTCGCGCGGCACGCTCACCTTGACCTTGCAGGCGTGGTCGCCACCATTCACGTGCGAGGCGCACTGGTAGCGCTCGCCGTTCGAGAGCACGAACCCGGCGCGGCACTCTGGACAACAGTGCGCTCTGGGATCTCGCGATCGCGATGATGCCGGCGGCGTGAGTGAGAGGGGGAGGGGCGCCTTCTGGGTGATCTCTCCCCTTTTTTTGGATCTACCTCAAGCCTCGTCGCGCGGGCCAATAAGAAGAGGAGCGGGCGGTTTTGCTTTTTGGGTTATCAGCCGTGAGATGAAAAGTGCGCGTACCTTGTCCTAGACTGACACGTAATCCTCAGTCTCCGGTGGGAACGATTCCGGCATTCTCGATCATCAGAATAACGCAACGCTCTGGCGCTCGCGTCCTGTGGACGACTCCCCTGGGCACTGTGAATCCGTGCAATGGTCCGAGAATCACGCTGCGATCCTCTAAGTCCACGATGAAGTTGCCGTCTAGGCAAAAGAAAAACTCATCGTCGTCCTCATGTTTATGCCAATGGTATTCGCCCTGCATCACGCCAAGTCGAACCACAGATTCGTTGACCTTACACAGCGTCTGGTTGTACCACCGGTCTTCCACCTTACTGGCCAAGGCGGGCACATCGATTTCTTGCAGCTGCTGGAATAGGACATTCAAATGCGTGGCATAGGGGAATGCGGAGGCTCCAACGTTCTGTTTCTGTGCCATGGTTCTATCCACATATAAGGAAGTGAGCTTGGAACGATGCTCTCTAGTGCCGTTGCGTTTCCGTCAAGAGCTTTGCGAATTCTTGAGCCGAGATGTTGCCACCTGAACAGATGACGCCGACTCGATCACCCAGATCCAGGTCGCGAGCTTTGGCAGCCAATACTGCCGCTAACGCACTAGCACCACTCGGTTCCAGGACCAGTTTCAGAAACTCAGCCGCCGCTCGCATCGCGAATTTCACTTCCTCGTCGGTCACATTCAATGCACCGCTTAGTGTCTTTTGCAGAATCGAGAACGGGACAGCTCCCGGTGATAGGGCTTGAAGTGCATCGCAGAGCGTAGGAGAAGGCTTTTCGTTTTGGAGGCGTTCTCCCGCAGCTAAAGAGCGTGCGAGATCGTCATAACCAAACGGTTCGACGGCGAAGAGACGGGTAGTCGACCGGTGCGCACGCAGGGCCAGCGCGACCCCGGCTACCAAACCGCCGCCGCCTGCAGGCACCAATAAGCTATCGAGCGGACGATCTTCCCCGATGGCTTCAAGTTGCTGTAGAAGTTCGGTTCCAACACTGGAGTGCCCGAGCGCCACATCCGAGTCAATGAAAGGATGAAGAAGGGTAAGCCGCTGACTTTCGGAAAGTTTCTCGGCCAATTCGGCTGCTATCACTTCGCGCGGGCGCCCATCCGGGTTGGTGAACACTACCTGCGCTCCGTATCGCCGCGAGCCGAGCACCTTCATTGGAGGCACATCAGCGGGCATAACGAGGGTGACCGGAATACCCAGGAACTGGCCCGCTCGAGCGAGCCCCTGGGCAAAGTTTCCCGACGAGTTGGCAACGACCCCATTTTGGCGCCGCGCGGCGTCGAGGTTCTTGAGACGGTAAAATGCGCCTCTTAACTTGAATGAGCCCGTATGCTGGAGAGACTCTGCTTTGATGAATAGTTTGCGCTCCGCGAACTCATCGAGTGCAGCTGAAGCTAGAAGTGGCGTTTGCCGCGAAATAGTGCTTACGGTTTTGAAGACCTCTTTCGTAGTCGACCTGGCCGTATTCAGCAACGATGTCTGCATTTGATGCGGGTGCTCAGAGTTGCTTCTTCAAGAGCGCCTTAAACGCCACTATTTCGTTCTCAGCTCGTTGGTAGAAGATCCACTGCTTGACTCTTTTGCCGGTTAGAAAGCCGGCATCCGTCAAGACCCGAAGGTGCTCTGATGCTGTGGGTTGCGACACCCCGAGCTTCTCGGCAATCAGCAAGCCACACACGCCGTCCTTCACCAAGTCACCATCCACCTGAGGGCGGAAATGGGCGGTTGGGTCCTTGAGCCAGTCCAAAATCTGTAAGCGCCGATCGTTCGCCAGCGCCTTAAGGCCAGCCTCAAGCTCTATACCCATTTCGTCATATTGCCAATTAACGATGTACGCGTCAACAGTCGGTACTTGGAGCGATTCACATCGCCTGTTTACATCTTCGAAGCTCGTGCCGAATGCGGTGACCTCCGGGCGCGGAGCGATCAGAGCCAAGCTGATCGACAAAACGGGATTCGTCGCCCCTCCGCACCGCCAACATGTTGTCGTTAGAGCTTCTACCGTTCGAACCACGGCTATCGTCCCGAGACGACGGTCGCCCGAGACGACCTATCGGCCACTGCCGCTCTACGTCGTGCCTCCTGCCGGATCAGCAAGCCGGAATTTGCCGGCGACGTCGAATCACGAACTCATGCAGATGCGGCGTGCCATTCGGGACGCCTGGCCTCTTTGCCCCTCCGCCGCGTGTCTTTGACCAGATTTGGTTCGAGCCACGCGCACTTGGGTCGCAACGACTAGTTCTTGTTATTTTCTCCTATGAAATGTATTTTATACAGCCAATGAGATGGGAAGTAGCGTGGAAGTAGCGTGAGTCCGTGAGCCGTCAGCTATGTTTCGTGCTGGACCTTGTTAACGACGCTGCGCTGATTGAAGAGTATTGCCGGATGCATGAGCCCGGTTCCGTGTGGCCCGGCGTGATTGAGCATATTCGTGCGCAAGGCGTCGAAACCATGGAGATCTGGCAGCATGCCGATCGTCTGTTCATGGTCATCGAGGCAGCCGATGACTATCCGCGACGCGTTGCGTCCGAGGCCGCCCGGCAGGAGTTTGCTCGATGGGAGGCAGACATGGCGACGTTTCAGCGCGCATTGCCCAATGCCGCTGCAGGAGTGAAGTGGTTGCCTATGCGTCGCATCTTTGCACTTGCTGATCACATAGAGCTGTCGAAATCATGACCCCAGTGCTTCTTCCCACTCGCGCCATCGATGCTGGAATCGCCCATGTCGACACCTAAGGTCACATTTCTCACCGCGGCGGGGCTTAATGGGCACCGCGCCTTCAGTGTCTTATTGCTATGATTGATGAAATTCTCCTTGTTCATCACAGCCATCTGGATGTCGGCTACACGCATTCGCAACCCATCCTTTGGGAGTTGCAGCAGGAGTACCTGACGCAGGTCGTCAACTGGCTTGAGGAGACGGTCAGCGACTATGACGCGGGCGCTGCCCCAAAATGGACTTGCGAGGCGACTGAACCCGTGCTGCGTTGGATTGACCGGTCGCCACCGTCTCTCATCGACAGGTTCTTTGCGCTGTGTCGGACCGGCCGTATTGGGCTGACCGCGTTGCGCTGGCATACGACCCCGCTGGCCGACGCGGCGAGTCTGAGACGCCTGCTCGAGGGCAAGCGCAGGCTGGAGGCCCTCAGCGGTCTGCCGATACAGGTGGCATGCCAGTTCGATGTCACGGGTGTTCCGTGGCGGCTGGCCGACGAACTGCTCGACCACGGTGTCGATTTCTTCGTCATGGCAACTAATATTCACTTGGGGCGGGCCGCCAGGCCGCGGCCTGGTCTGTTCCTCTGGGAGGCGCCGACAGGGCGGCATCTGCGCGTGCTGAACGGCAATCACTACACGATGTTCGACCAGCTCTTATACGCCTGGGACGACTCCGTCGAGCGCATGAAGGAGGGTTGGACTGAATACGAAGCCTTTCTGCAAAGTCAGGTCTATCCGCACGATTTCATCGTCCTGAGCTCAACCTGTTCACCGATCATGTGGGACAACGCGCCGCCGAATCCATTCATGCCGAGCCTGATCGAACGTTGGAATCGCGAACAGGGTCGTCCATCGATCCGTTACGGTACGCTGGGCGATGTCCGCCAACGAGCAATACAGATCGACGATCGCGACTTGCCGGTAATGCGCGGTGACTGGACCGATTTCTGGAGCTTCGGTTGCGCCAGTGCGCCGATTGCCACCGGACTGAGCCGCCGCGCAAAACCACTGCTGCAGGCGGCGGCGCTCGTGACGAAGACCGAAGACGAACGGCGCGCTCTGGCGCGGGCTGCCGACGCCATCGATCTTTATGACGAGCACACCTTCGGCTACTACGATTCCCGTCACACGCACCCGCAAGCTCAGACGATAGAGCTGCTGAAGCAAGCGCTGGCGCATGAGGGCCATGAACTGGTCAGCTTCGCCTTGATGAGCGCCCTCGATAATCTCGCAGCCAATCCGACCGAGGATCGCGGCGGTGATCGCGTACTGATAGTTAATACGTCACACGCGGCGGGCGATATCGCGCTACCTGCGCGCGGCGAAGACTTTGCCATCCCGTTCCAGGCCGCCGAAAGGACCTATCGGGCCAGCCGACTCTCCTACGACAACCGGCCCTGGGTTGCCTATGATCCAGTGATGACTTCGCAAAAAGCCATCGCCCGCTTGGCGCCTTCGTCGTGGGTTGTGCGGTCGGCCAGGACACTCGGGATTGAACACGCCAATGGCGACCGGATTGTGCACAGCTCGTCAGCCAGCGTGTCGCATATTCGCACGCAGAATTTCGTCACGTTGTCCGAGGTGGTGACGGATGAGGCGACGGTAGACAATCGCTACTACAAGTTGACCTATCAGCCGACGACCGGGAGGGTAATTTCGCTCTTTGATAAGACGACGAAACGCGAGTTGTTGGCTTCCGAAGGCCTTGGCTTTTTCACCTTTGTCCGCGAACGGCCCGACTCCTTGGTCGATGGAGAGCGCTCAGCTTTCTACAAGCGCGACTTGGCGCGTGAAAAATACGACCGCCCATGCTGGGTGCCCTGGCAACCGGTTCGCGAGCGTGCGACGAAGGTGCTGACTTGCACCGTCAAGATCGATGGCGACCGTTTCCTTCTTGTCCGGGAATCTCAGGCGCGCGGCGTACTGTATCTGAGGGAGACCTTGCGTCTCGATGCAGACGACCCTCTGATCCGTCTGCGCGCCGAGATCGAACTACTGCCTGATCCCGCGCCGCAAAGCGTCTATTTCGGTTTTTCAGTCGCGCTCGATGCGGGATGGGAGGCCGCCTTCGATTCTGCAGGTATCCCAATAAAGCTGGATGAAGACCAGCTCCCGGGTTCCTGCCGCAACTGGGTGACTGCCGAAAACTATGCAGCCATGTGGGATAGTCGGGGTGGCGTTGCTCTGTTTGTGGATGAAGCGCCGATGGTTCAGATCGGCGGCTTCAATTTCCGGGCACCGATGGATCACGTGGAGCGTGGGAAGAACCCGACGTTGCTGGCATGGCCCATATCCAATTACTGGGACACCAATTTTCCCCGGGTACAGCCCGGCCACATGGTCTTTAATTACGGACTGAGCGGCATCATCGCACCTGATCTGGCGGAGATTGGACGCCGGGCCCGTGCCTTCCGCATGCCCGGACTGTTCTGGCCGGTGACCGCCAACGGGCGCGAAGCCGGGCAGGGCGTCATTGAACCATCGAATCCTGGGTCGTGACTTCTGTCACCAGCGGGTTTGACGACGCGCAACCGTCCTGCATCACTTCTCGGGCTATAGCCATTGATATTGGCGGCTCGCATCTGCGCTGCGGACTGATTGGCCACGAAGGCATCTTGAGGGTCTCTGACCATCCCATTTCTCTGAAGTCACGGCTGGCGCCGCTGTTGCCGGTAATCGAACTCCAAGTGGCAGGTTTTGCAGGGAGTGGAGATTGTCGCGCAATCACGATCTCGTTTCCCGGCATAGTGACGCACGACGGCAGGGTTTTATCCACGCCACGCGGCAAGTTCGAGGACGCGCCGGACATCGATCTCGCCGGATGGGCGAAGGAGCGGTTCGGTTTACGCTTGATCATGGAAAACGATGCGCGCATGGCACTGCTGGGCGAGTGCGCGGCCGGGGCGGCACAGAATTGCACTGACGTTGTGATCGTGATGCTCGGTACGGGGGTGGGGAGTGCAGTGATGATCCACGGAGCCCTGTTACGCGGTGCACATTTTCAGGCGGGGTGCCTCGGCGGCCATATTCCCGCCCGCTTCGACGGGCGCCTGTGTATCTGCGGCGCAATCGGCTGTGTCGAGGCAGAGGCTTCGACTTGGGCGTTGGATGCCATCGCACGAGAGCTCCATACCGATGGTGACGGCGACAGCCCACTGCCGTCGCAACTTGATTTCGCGACAGTGTTCCGGTGCAGCGCCGCCGGCGACTCCTTCATGACCGAGGTACGTGATCATTGCCTGAAAGTTTGGGGCGCGGGCATCGTAGGCCTGATTCACGCTTATGATCCCAGTGTCGTGGTTCTGGGCGGTGGGGTAATGGCTTCCGCTGACCAGATCCTTCCCACCGTCAGCTCTTATATCGCTCGTCATGCCTTTACCCGGTGGGGCAAACCGGAGCTCCGCGCGGCGAAATTGGGCCCCGACGCGGCGCTCATCGGCGCGTGGCGCTTGCTGCGGGAGTATTTGTGAGCCGTGCAAACTACGACCTCAACCCGATCACGTCCGTCGCGGGGCATGCTGTTCGAGGCTGGAAGGCGATTTGCGCCGCCTTGACCGGGCGCGCCGCGGGGCGAATTGCCGTGGAACTCTATCCCGGCGCTGACAAAGCCGAGGTCATCGAAGCACTGACCGCTGGTCTTAGGCCCGATCGGATCGTCGATGTAGAGACATTCTTTCGATCGCCCGAAGCAATCGATGCCATGCTCAGCCCATATCTGGGAGACGATCCGGTTTTTGGTAAAGTGAACCGGGTCGCTATTGCCGACTTTCTCGACCCGCATCGGTTTGTCATCGCGCAAGCGCAGGCCGCGTTGCCAGGCCTCTCTCTGGTCGTCGGGACGGGTGCCTCCATCATTTGTCCGGACGCTGACCAAATTCTTTACGTCAACATGGCTCGCTGGCCACTGCAATTGCGTTTCCGTCGAGGAAAAGCCTCCAATTTGGGTACGCAGGGGCGACGTGACAACCCGGCCGCCCTTTACAAACGCGCCTTCTTCGTCGATTGGCGATCTGCCGACCGCCTGAAGACCCGGCTGATGCCGCGCATTGACTGGATGATTGATGGCAACGAAGCCATGCAGCCCCGTATGGTATCGGGCGTCGACTATCGCGCAGCACTCAACACAATTGCCCGACGCCCCTTCCGCGTCAAGCCGTTCTTCGATCCCGGCCCATGGGGCGGGCAATGGATGCGCGAAACGTTCGGATTACCGGAAACTCTCACCAATTACGCGTGGTGTTTCGACTGCGTACCGGAGGAAAACAGCCTGCTCTTGGGTTTCGGCGACCAAGTGTTCGAAGCCCCGGCTATTGATGTTGTCCTCATCGAGCCGGAGCACTTGCTGGGAGAGGATATCCTCTCACGCTTCGGGGCAGAATTTCCGATCCGGTTCGATCTGCTGGATACGATGGGCGGCGGCAACCTTTCTTTACAAGTGCATCCGCGCAGCGACTATATCCGCGATAAATTCGGCGTCCCTTATACGCAGGACGAGAGCTATTATGTACTGGCTGCCGCTTCCGATTCCACCGTATACCTCGGCTTGAAATCCGGCATCGATAGAGAAGCCATGGTCACCGATCTTTGGACTGCTCAACTCTTGGGAGGCGCGCCGTTTCCAGCTGAATCCTATATCAACCAATGGCCGGTCCGGGCTCACGATCACCTCCTCATTCCAGGTGGGACAATCCACTGTTCCGGCGCGGGCATCGTCGTGCTGGAGATCAGCGCCACCCCCTACATTTACACCTTCAAACTCTGGGACTGGGGTCGGTTGGGGCTCGACGGCAAGCCGCGTCCTATCCACATCGATCACGGCCTTGCCAATATCGCCTGGGAGCGCGACACAGAGTGGACCAAGCGAGAACTCGTCAACGCCGTGGTGCCCGTGGCCGATGGCAAAGGCTGGCGCGAGGAGCGTACAGGGCTGCACGCGCTGCAGTTCATCGAAACACGCCGCCACTGGTTTGACGCAGCCGTTCCTCACGACACGGGCAGAACCGTCAATGTACTCAACCTTGTTAGCGGGGAGGCCTGCCTGGTCGAGAGCCCTGATAAAGAATTCCCGCCTTTCGTCGTGCACTATGCCGAATCGTTCATCGTGCCGGCCGCCGTCGGAGCCTACACCATCTCGCCCTTGGGTCGGGGGCCGCACGTTACTGTCAAGGCTTTTGTCCGCAAAGAAGGTGGGCAGTGACTCCTGCACATCAGAGTAAGCGTGTGCTGGGGTCAGCCGCGGTGATTTCATCGCCTACAGCAGCTGGGGCTGAGATAGTGCAATGCGAGATAGGATAAAACGCGACAGCGGAGCCGGATCCGAAAGACTGTGAGGGTGGTGACCGACACCGGGCTTCGCGATGACCGTGATGTCACCTCCCAGCGCTCTGTACCGATTCTGCAGCAGGAGAATGTTCTCTTCGGGCGGTAGATCCGTATCTGCATCGCCGTAAACCGCGATGATGGGGATGCCGGCCGCGGCAATTGGTGCCAGCGAATCGATCGGATTCGATGTGTACGCAAGCGCCTGTTCTTCGCTGAGAGCATATGCCTGTTTCAGTCTCTGCCAGTCATCCGTCGAAGCTTGTGCCTTTCCCTTTCCAGCCGGCCAGCTCTTGAAATCGCAGACCGGCGCATCGAGATAGAGGCAAGCCACCGACTGCGGGTGCAGGGCGGCCCAATTCAACGCAAACAGCGCTCCCCGGCTGAACCCCTCCAATACACACTGCTTCGAGAGCCCGCGCGCTTCGGTCAAATGAGCATAGAGCCTGTCCATGTACCTCAACGCGACAGGAGCTCCATACATGTTTTGCACGTCGATGTACGCTACACGAAATCCAGCTTCGAGGAGCGCAAGATCGAGCGCGGGGAAGGCGCCGAAGAACTCGGGGCGCCATATCCAGGGGTTGGATCGCATCGGCACATCCGGCTGCACGAGCAGGCAACCGCGGCCGTCGAGCATGAACCTTTCGCACCGGTATCCCTCCCACCTTGACTCCGAGGGTGTGAGGGAGACAGTCTGGTAGTCGACGCACAGCGGCAGTCTTTTGTACCAACTATGATAAAGGATCACCGCACACAAAAGCACAATGCCGATCGCCTCGCTGAAGTGAACGAAGTAATGGCCGATCAAGAAGAAGACCGAAAGGAAAGAGGCGATGAGTGCGAGGACTCCGGTGACGACTTGGATTGCCACCCACGGCAGCGAGGCGATTCGTGGAGCATCGACCAGGGCTCCTCTCACCGGACTCCAGAACCCGAACGGGCGCACGCGCGTGTAGAACGTCTCCAGAACCGCCGTAGGGGTGGCCGCCGTGAGCAGCGACCCCAGCACACAGCCCGTCACGCTCGTCAGCCAGATAACGGGGGCGTAAATGTATTCTGAGAGGCCCGCGACGCCAAACCAGCCAAATGCCTGACCTATGCCGAAGAGGGTCGCCGCGCCGAGACCGCTGAAGATCCCGGCGGCATACCCGTAGCCATTGAATCGCCACCAATGCCATCGCAAGACATTTGGGATCAGCGTCGCACCGATGACGCCGGCAATCATCCACACCCAGATACTCCTAATCGAGTCGGCTTGCGTGCCGATCGCAATACCGACTAGCACAATCAACACGGTTGCCGCATAGCTCACACGAATCAGCGTCTTCGCGGACAAATCCGGCTTCGCCGGTTGAACCAGGTCGCGCACCATGATGGACGCGGCGGCGTTTACTGTGGAACTGAAAGACGACATGAATGCGGCCAACAACGCCGCAATCAGAAATCCGCGTAGGCCCTCGGGGATCATCTGGATGATGACCACAGGAAGTATCTTCTCCGGATCGGCGCTTCCCACCAGACCGGATGTGGCGAGAAACACAAAGCCGGCGATCATGGCCCATCGGGGGATACTGAAGAATCCCCACGCACATCCCGCTTTAGCCGCATCGGCGCTTGACCGAGTGGCCAGAAATCGCTGTTCGCCGTAGTGTCCTCCGGCGCCGCTCATGTTCAGCAATAGTCCCGACACCGCGAGATAGATGCACAAGTAACCAAAACTGTTCCAACTCTCATAGCCGGGCGGAAACCTTATTCCCGTCCTCGGCGTTGCGTCGAGCGAGAAATTCGCGTGCAGCGCTTTGACTGCTGCGGTGTCCAACTTGAGGAACACGAGCACGCCAATTGCGATCCCTGCGGTGCTCGACAACGCCAGCTGAATGACATCGGTGAGCACCACACCGGCAAACCCTCCCAGCGTCACGTACAGCGTCGTCAACGCTATAACCAGTACCGCGAGCATTTTCGCGGTCGCCGCGGCGACACCGGGGATCAAAACGGGCATGAACTTGCTCAGTCCCGCGTAGGCGTATCCGATGCTGAAGACCAGAAACGTCACCATCAAAATGCCGCCGGCGGTGCGCGCCATGCGCCCCCCTTGGTCCTCGCCGAATCGAATTCTCATCAACTCTACGGCGGTAACCACGCCGGTGCGCCGTATCCACATCGCCATGTACGACATCAGGAACGCGGCGTTGAAAAATGACCAGCTCCATAACATCCAAAATCCGCGAAGGCCGGCGACATAGAAGAGAGATACCAAGAACATGGTGCCGGCGACATCGAAGTTGGAGGCGGCGCCGGAGGCGGCGAGCATCCACCATTTCTCCTGGTTCCCGCTGAGAAAGTATGAGCGAACGCCGTTCGAGGCGCGCCGTGCATGGTAGACGCCCACGGCGACCATGCCTAGAAAATACAAAGCAATTATCGCAAGATCTATGCCGTTCAATAGGGGGCGCCCCTAAGAACGCACCGGCTGACGCGGCGATTATGGTGCGCTTCCAAGGCTATGGCCGACCCATCGATCGAGGCCGGCTTTCGCGTGTCGCGCGCCGGTACGGACCGCCCGCGCGCCGAGTCTCCGTACCGGCCTGAATCGATCAATCACATATCTGCCTACGCGAGATGATCCCGCAGAAACTCTGCAAACAGGTCGGAGATCAGCAGCGACTCGCGCCCGCCGCCCTGTGCTCACCTTCTGCTGTCTCGCGAGGGGGCCATATCAGAACTTCACATCCAACGTGACCTTGCCCGTTCGTGGTAGGTTAGCGCGAGCGAATCCGTACGGGTTGCTGCCTGCGACCACCGAGTTGCCTCGCGGGTTACCCTCGGTGATGGAAAATCTATCGGTCAGGTTGGTTCCCTGCACCAACAACGTTATCCTTGGTGTGATCTTGTAGCTCACGCCTGCCGCGATATCGGTGTAGGCATCGAGCTGCAGCGTGTTGGCGAGATCGCCCCAACGCTTTCCGATATAAGACACCGTCACATAAGCCGCCCCGCGCCCGTCCGGCGTAGATACGGTTGGGGTCAAGTGAACTGCGACATTCGGCAAGCGATCGATCTGATTCCCGTCGAAACTCGTGCTACCGCCGACAGCGCTCAGGTCGGAATGCTGCCAAACGCCCGAAAGGTCCAGACTGAAGGTATTAACGGGCGCCCACTTCCCATCAAACTCGGCCCCGGTCGCTATGTTATCCAGAAAAATCTGCTGACCGGTATTACCGGTCACCTCGGAGATATTCTTGTTTACCGAGCGGAATCCCACCAGCTCGACGTAAATTCCCGGCGTTGCGAAGCGGACACCCAATTCCCCGAACCGCAGCCTGGTCAGAGGAGAGTAGCAGCCCGAGCCCGGGCAAAAGACCGCAAAGTTTGCGATGCCCGTGTCGAAGGCGCTCGAGTAGCGCCCGTAGACGGAGAAGTTATCGCTCAAGAGATAATTCGCGCCCGCGGTCCAGGCGGTCGCGGCGAGGTCGTGTCTGCCGTTGGTGTAGGTCCCCGTTCCGTAGCTGGCGGCAGTCTGATCCGCTATGACATCGGGATTGAGCACTCCGCTCAACGGCACGTTGCTTGCGGCATTTTCAGACAGATTCTTGTAGTCGACCTTTTCGTACCGCACGCCGGCGTCGAGCCGCAAAGGATCTATCGGCTGGAACTGATCGTCAAAATATAAGGAATTGGATTTTATGTTGACCGTTCCGTTGGCGAAACCCGTGTCATATTGTAAGACACCGCTGTCTGTGAGGTGACCGACGATCTGACCTGCCGCATTCACCGCCGCGAGGTCGAGAAGATGAGCCTGATTGGTGACATCCATGAGAAAATTTACGCCGATCTGGCTGACGTCCATATTCACGTTCCACGTCAGCACGCCTGCGGTGGCGTCGTTCTTATCGGTGTGGAAGGTCACTTGAGCGTCGTTGATGATCTCATTGGTGCTCTGAGAATATTGGTTGGCACCCATCTGCGTCACCAGGCCGTTGCCGTTCATGGCTGCCGGATCGGTGACAACGGCGCCGGTATCGACACGTACTAACTCAGCTCCCACGGCCCCTTTGGCTGCAAACGCCGCAATTAAGCTGGGGGAGTTCGCGGCCAAGAACGAGGTCGCGCTTTGGATCTGGCTATTGCCGCCCAAATTGCGTAGGTCGTTGTCGACCGTTTGAAACTTCGCGATTCGCAGCGAATCCTTGAACCGCAAGCCATTTTGCCAGTCGTGAGAGACGATGAAGGTCACCGTATCCGATCTCTCCCAGATTCCGTCTTGGAGGTTGATGCTTTGACCGTCACCATTGGGCGACTTGATGTTGACCAGTTCCGTTTGCGGCCCCTGCAGATAGTCGTATTCAGCGTTGAATCCGGAAATCGGTGAGATTCTCTGAATACTCCCATCTTGTGTGATTTTCACCGGCTGCGGCAAATAGAACTGCGTGTGATCGTCAATGTGTTTATAAGTCACCATCAATGACGTACTGTCATCGAACTTGTGCGACAGCGTCACTCGGAATTGTCCCCCGTCATTGGCGTCGTAGCCCACATTTTTTACACCATCGCCACGGCGATAGTAGCCCCCAATCGTGTAGGTCGTGTCTCCCGAAGTACCAATCGGTCCGCCGTAGAATACGTCCGTTCGAACCTCGCCGTAGTTGTAATAAGAGACTGCGACTTCGCCTTCCGGGGTGTCGGTCGCTTTGCGGGAGATAAAGTTGACGATGGCTGCGGCGCCATTGGACGTCAGTACACCGGAAGGACCGCCACGCGTGACTTGCAAGTCGCCGTAAGTCAAATCTCTGCGCAATTCGAGCTCTTCCAGAAATCCGTTGTAGAGAAATGGCAACCCGTCTTCCTGCAGGCTGATGTATTCGAGGAACCCGCCTCGCACACCGCGCGCGGAAATGTTGAGGTTATCCTCGCCGGCGCTCGCCTCGCCGTAGAAACCCGGAATGGTGGTCAGAAGTGCTGCCAAGCCGAGCGCAGGCGAATTGGCGAGAGCTTGCTGGTCGACCACCGTGACCGCAAAAGAGGTCTGCATGATCGTCTGCTTGATGGGGGTACCGGTGACCACGATCTCATCAAGTTCCGACGGAGCTCCAATAGCGGTTGCCGGTGCTGCAGCGAGAGGCGCCGAGCCCTCCGCCGTTTGAGCGAGCGCGAGCGGTCCGTTAAGCGCGCCTAGCGCAAGCGCGGTTCCGATGGGCAGGCTTGCGCGACGCCATTGAAATCTGAGCGAATTCTTCATGGTAGACCCCCCGCTCGTCCTTTCTTGTATTGGCCGCCGCCAAGCGCTGATCTCTGCCTGCGTCGGGCCGGAACACGCCTGATTCTAGGCAGACTCCCCATATTTAGCAATAAAAATATTTCTATAGGCGAATTTCACATAGACTCATCAAATCGACAGGCCGGGGGTTGGGAGAAGGCATGGTCGACAGAAGGAGCTTTTATGGCGTGGTCGAAGCCGGGGGCACCAAATTTGTGTGCGCGATCGGAGATGACCGCGGAAGCATTCTGGTGCAGGCGCGATTCCCCACGACGGATCCTGCCTCGACACTCGCGGCTGTGCGGTCGTTTTTTCGCAGCCGCAGCGAGGAGTTCGGTCCATTGGCCGCGATTGGCGTCGGCTCTTTCGGTCCCGTTGAACTCGACAAGTCCTCGCCACACTACGGCTGCCTGGGTTGCACCCCAAAACTCGGCTGGAGCAACACCGACATCGCCGGGGTATTCGCGCACGACTTCCACTGCCCTATCGGCTTGGACACGGATGTCAATGCGGCCGCGCTGGCGGAGCGTCGGTGGGGCGCGGCGCAGGATGTCGCAAATCTAGTGTATGTGACGATCGGCACTGGCATTGGCGGTGGTGCAATCGCCAACGGCGCACCTATTCATGGGCTTTTGCATCCCGAGATCGGGCACATGTACCCCCGGCGCCACCCGCTCGATGGAACGTTCGATGGAGTGTGTCCCTTTCATGGGGACTGCCTGGAAGGGCTCGCTTCGGGTCCGGCAATCCTCGCGCGCACAGGTTCATTGCTGCAGGGTCTCGATCCGAGTCATGCGCAGTGGGATATCGAGGCCGACTACCTCGGGCAGCTGTGCGCACAACTGGTCGTAACGCTGTCACCGCAGCGAATCATCATGGGTGGCGGCGTTATGAGCCAGACGCATCTGTTGCCGCCGATCCGCCGGCGATTGCGCCATTGGCTCGGCGGCTACATCCAGCGAAGCGAGATCCTCACCGACTCGGATTGTTATGTCGTCGCGCCGGCGCTTGGTGCCCAAGCGGGGATTCTGGGCGCCTTGGCGTTGGCAATCGACGCGGCGCTCGCAGCGTAGGTCCTCAACTCGTGAGCAGGTCGTGCGCCGACTCGATAGGCCCGCTTCCGCCGCCGAGTTCGTTCGAGATCTCCCGTGCCGCCAGCACAACCTGCGCAACGGTCTCGTCGATCGATAGCGATCGAACCGTCTTTACGTAGGGGATGGTGAGTGCCGCCGCGACGCTGCCCGATTGCGCCACGGGTGCCGACAGGTCGATCACGCCCTGCACAGCGTGACTCTCCGATCTTACAAAACCCGCCCTTCGGGCAGCGTGCCCGCGTCGCTCAAAATTCACCCACTCACGGCGGCTCACGGAGCCTGAGAGGCGAGCCTTCCACTCCGCGCGCACCAGATCGGACTGGAAGGCGTAGAGAACGAGGCCCGAGGTCGAGTCGATGAGAGATCGCCGATAGCCTATGCGCACGGAGAATCCAAGGTCTCCCGGCGCCTCAACGCGAGCGACAATGACCATCTGATCGGCGGACGCGACACCCAGGTGACAGGACTGCCCAATGCGCTCGGCCAGCCGGTGCATCACGGGTAATGCGGCGGCGTGTAAATCTCTGGTGGGCGCGCGCGTCATGCCAAGTGCAAAGAGCTTATTGCTCAAGACATAGCCTTCGCCGGAACTCGAAATTTCCAGGTATCCCCGAAACTCGAGCACTTGAATCATCCGAAACAGCTCGCTTACCGACCGCTTCAGGTGTTTGGAGATCACGTTGAGCGACATCGGTTCGCGCGCGCCCGCCAACAGCTCAAGGACGGCGAGGCCCTTCTCCAGCGCCGGAGCGCGATATTTCGGGTCTGCCGAGTTCGCCATACGTTAATGATCTCTCAACCCTGAGCCATTTTGCCAGTAAAACAGCGGGCAGGGTCGCATCGTGAAGGAGTCAGGTTTAATTTTCGCCCACCCGCCGAGTCGGGTATCGGCAATCAGCTGCGGATTGCCTTCCAAGCCGCGCCATCCGGAAAGCGGTAGCGCTCCAGGGATTGCGGTCGCATTTCCGCAGAGAACCCCGGACTCGTAGGCGCTACATAGCGACCTTCCCGGATGCGTACGGGCTCGACAAAGTGCTCATGCAAATGGTCCACGAATTCGATGGCACGATCTTCCATCGAACCGCTGATGGCGATGTAGTCGGCCATCGCCAGATGCTGTACCAATTCGCAGAGTCCGACGCCGCCGGCGTGCGGAAACACGGGCACTCCGAACTTGGCGGCCATTAATAAAATAGCGAGATTTTCATTGACACCGCCAACCCGCGCCGCATCGATCTGAACGAGATCGACCGCTTGCGCCTGGAACAGTTGCTTGAAGATCACTCGGTTCTGCGTATGCTCGCCGGTGGAGATGCGCATCGGCGCGACCCGGCGCCGAATAACGGCGTGACCTAGTATATCGTCTGGACTCGTCGGCTCCTCAGCCCATGCAACATCGAAAGGTGCGAACTGTTTGAGCCAGTCGATGGAGGCCGGGACGTCCCAGCGCTGATTCGCGTCGACGGCCAACGCAACCGTGGGGCCAATCGCCTGGCGCGCGATCCGGCAGCGGCGCAAGTCGTCTTCGATACTAAGTCCGACTTTGAGCTTTATGGTGCGAAAACCGTCCTTCACCGCCTGACGCGCCAGTCGAGCAAGCTTCTCGTCAGAATACCCGAGCCATCCCGGCGAAGTCGTGTAAGCCGGATAGCCAGACGAGGTCAGCGCCTCGATGCGCTCGGCCTTGCCGGCTGCGGCCGTACGCAGGATGCCCAACGCCTCCGCTGGACTGAGTGCGTCGCTGATATAGCGAAAGTCGATCAGATCAACGATCTGCTCGGGACTCATGTCGGCAATCAACCGCCAGACGGGTTTCCCGGCTTGGCGCGCAGCCATGTCCCACGCCGCGTTAACGAGCGCCCCGATTGCCATGTGAATGACACCTTTCTCGGGACCCAGCCAGCGCAACTGCGAGTCGTTGGTGAGACTCCGAGCGAAGGCGCCGAGATCGGCGACCACCTGCCCGACCTTCCTGCCGACGACGAGGTGGCGCAGGGCCGAGCAGGCCAAGGTCTGCACATCGTTGCCTCGCCCAATGGTAAAGACGAACCCATGACCGCATAGGCCGCTAGAGGCGTCAGTCCGCAACACGACGTAGGCCGCGGAATAATCGGGATCAGGATTCATGGCATCCGAGCCGTCCAGTTCCCTGGACGTAGGGAACCGGATGTCATAGGTCTCCAGCGCAGTGATCACAGTCACTCGGTTTTGCCTGTTCTTGAGGGATTTATCGTTGGCATCGTCCGGCGCCGCACAGTGTGTGCGTCAACTGGAGGAGTCTCCAAGCTCTAGCCGGTAGAAGCGAATGGCATTGCTCGCGAATACCGCCTGCTCGCGCCCCGGAGCGTGCCGATGCACGAGTTCAAGCGCCATCTCCAACCACTGGCGATATCGCACACGCGTCGTCACCACAGGCCAATCGCTGCCCCACATGATTCGATCTGCGCCAAAGCACTTAAATACGTGTGCCACGAACTCGTCGAGCTCGGAGATACCGACCCCAATGTCAGCCTGCGTCAGCAACCCAGACAATTTGCAATAGGCGGAGGTGCCACGAGCGAGCTCATCAATCTGACGCGCCCAAGGGTCGAAGGTTGCTCCGGTAATATCGGGTTTGCCGGCATGATCAAGTACTGCCCTGAGCTCTGGATGTCGCCTCAGGCGGCGCTCGAGCACCGGCAAGTGACGCGGCGTCACGAGCGCATCGAACGAAAGATCGTGTTCCAGGATTGCGCCGAAGGCCGGGTCAAGCGAGGAGCGTTCCACCCACCCGGGATCACTGATGTCCTGGATCATCGGACGCAGACCCTTGAGCTTTCCCTCGCCCTCCTGCACAAGGCGGCGAATTCGATCCGACACGTCGCTTGCAGCAAAATCTACCCAGCCAACGACGCCGGCAATCGATGAATGATGACGGGCAAGACTGAACAGGAACCGGGTTTCGGCTTCGGTCGCGGCTGCTTGGACCACGACCGTCGCCCGAACCGCGCACTCAGTCAGTTGAGCGGACAGCTCCTCGGGGGTGCAGTCGCGGTACAAGACCCCGTCACGGGGCGTAAGCCATCCGTAGTCGCCCCGCTGCAGGCGCCAGTAGTGTTGATGTGCATCGACCCAGGTCACAAAGTCGGCTCTCCCGGCGGGCAGAAACTAAGAGACTTCGCGCCGTGCGCCGCCTGAGCACTTGCCCCGATTTTCACGGCTTCACCGTTGCTTGTGATCGTTATTACTGGCGCAGTCTGATTCCACCAGTAAAACTGGTCAAGCGAATTCTTATCTAACTGCGAGTCGTTGCAAACTTGGCGGCTCAACACCGAGGCTCGACTCGCTGGCATTGATCAGCAATTTCCGGGTAAATGACAAAACGTCGGCATCTGAGCATGAAGTACCCCGAGACTGCTATCAGGTCTTGTTAATTTATTGTATAAAATGTATTTTATCAGTAATTGGAAAAATGGGTGCGGCGTCGGCCGGATGTGATTCATATTTGCAGATGAGCAGCGGCGCCAAAAATGCCCAGTGCTGCGCTTTCGGGATAAGTGGCCGTGAGTCGTCAGATGTGCCTCTTGCTGGATCTTGTAGACGATGCGGCGTTGATTCAACAGTACCGTCGGCCGGACGCCGCGCCCGGGGAGAAGTGGTTGCCTTTGCGTTGCATCTTCGCCCTCGCCGATCACCAGGGGTCAACGACGTCGTGATCCAACCCCTTCCGGTTCGCTCCATTGGAAGAACGACGCTCACCGTTACGGAGTTGGGCTTCGGTACCGCGCCGCTCGGCAACCTCTACCGAGCGGTGAGTGACGCTCAGGCCAGGGACACAGCTACTGCTGCCATAGAGGCGGGAATCACCTACTTCGACACCGCACCGTATTACGGATTTGGACTGAGCGAGCGGCGCGTCGGTGATGCGTTGCGGGGACAAGACGGGATCGTGCTGTCGACCAAAGTCGGCCGGTTGCTGAAAGCCAATGCAACCCTCAAGGCAGATGCCGAGCGACACGGCTTTTACTCGCCCATGCCGTTTGAACCCGAGTTTGACTATAGCTTCGATGGCGTAATGAGTTCCTGGGAGGCAAGTAAGCAACGGCTCGGGTTAGCAAGCATCGATATCCTCTACGTCCACGACATCGGCCGGTTGACCCATGGAAATCGTCACGAGGCCACGTTTCGCCAACTGGTCGACGGCGGCGGCTTTCGCGCGCTAGAACACCTGCGAGCCGCAGGCGCCATACGGGCGTTTGGACTCGGTGTCAACGAGACTGACATCTGCGTCGAGGCCATGAAGCACGTGCAACTCGATGTGATTCTGCTCGCCGGCCGCTACACGCTGCTCGAGCAAGGCGCGCTGCACGCGTTGCTGCCGGCGTGCGACCGTTCAGGTACATCGATCGTCATTGGCGGTCCTTACAATTCCGGCATTCTCGCTACAGGTACCAGGCACGGTGCGGCCGCGCATTATGACTATGGCATCGCGCCGCAGTCCGTGATCGATCGCGTCCGACGCCTCGAGTCACATTGTGAGCGCTACCGCGTGCCCTTGGCGGCCGCAGCCCTTCAATTCCCCTTGGCCCATCCGCGAGTGGCGAGTGTCATTCCCGGTCTGGGCAGCCGGCTCCACATTGAGCGCACGCTGGAAGGGTTTGAGAGGAATATTCCCGATGCGTTTTGGTACGACCTCAAGAACGAGGAACTCCTGCACCCAGACGCCCCTGTTCCCGTGGGCTACGGTGCCACTCGCCGCCCAAGCCTCAGTGAACCGGGCGCGGCAGGGCATTCAACATGAACCACAAACGCCTGAGGGGCAAGACCGCGCTTGTCACCGCGGCGGGGCAGGGCATCGGACGCGCGACGGCGGAACTATTTGCCTCGGAAGGTGCGACCGTGCTCGCCACCGACATCAACACAGATCTGCTCGCAAATATTGCCGGTTGTCGCTCTCGCTGTCTCGATGTGAGAGACCCAATGGAGATTATTGCCGCGATTTCGGAAGCGGGGCCCCTCGACGTTTTATTCAACTGCGCCGGCTACGTCCACTCTGGGACGATTCTCGAATGCGACGAATCAGCTTGGAAGTTTTCGCTGGATATCAACGTAACGTCGATGTACCGGCTGATTGGCGCTGCTTTGCCGGGAATGCTCGACCGAGGCCGCGGATCCATCATCAACATGTCGTCCGTTGCCGGATCGATCAAGGGCGTTCCCAATCGCTTCGTCTACGGCGTCACCAAGGCGGCAGTGGTGGGGCTCACTAAATCCGTCGCGGCGGATTTCGTCGCAAAAGGAATCCGATGCAACGCAATATGCCCCGGTACGGTAGATACACCTTCCTTGCACCAGCGCCTCACAGAGACCGGGGACTTTGACGCTGCGCGCGCTGCGTTCACCGCGAGGCAGCCAATGGGTCGCCTGGGACGGCCCGCGGAGATTGCTTCCTTGGCACTGTATTTGGCTTCGGATGAATCGGCTTTTGTGACGGGGCAATGTCACGTCATTGACGGCGGCTGGTCGAACTGAGAGAGACGCTTCGGGGTTGCATGAAACTACTGAGATACGGTTCGGTCGGGCGCGAGTGTCCAAGCATCCTTGACCCCTGCGGCAAAGTGCGAGACCTAAGCGGCGTCGTGGACGAGATCGACGGCGAGACAGTTTCTCCGGACGGGCTCGCGCGCCTGCACGCACTCGATCTAGAGTCTTTGCCGTTGGCGAACGACGTTGAGCCCTTGGGATCTTGCGCAGGCCGTCCGGGAAAGTCCATCTGCATCGGCCTCCATTATGCCGACCACGCGGCCGAGACAGGTGCCGCGGTACCAAAAGAGCCCGTGGTGTTCCTCAAAGCCACAATGATCTTGGTCAATCCATGAGTCTTCAGCTCGGCGATGTCGTCAGCACGGGCACACCGCCGGGGGTGGCGTGGGCCAAAGTCCTCCCATCTATCTCAACGCTGGCGACATCGTCACTCTCGGCATCGCGCAACTAATCACCCGCCGTCAGTGGTGGTCGACCCGTAACCTCTACAAGCGGAGTTTCTCGATGAGTGTGCTCGTGGGCACCGACGATTCCGCCATGACGACCGAGGCGTGGCAAGTCCAGCGACATCTGCTGGCTTGGCTCTTGAATGAGGCCTGTCCATTGTGGGCGAGCGCCGGTGTGGACGGGAACACGGGGGGCTTCGTCGAGTCCCTTGATCAGCATGGTGCTCCGCTCGCATATCCGCGCCGGGCTCGCGTTCAACCCCGGCAGGTTTACGCATTCGTACATGCGGCGGAGCTCGGGTGGGCCGGCCCCGCAGGCGAGATCGCGGAGCGAGGTCTTAGATACTTCGTGGAGAAGTACCGTCGATCGGACGGCCTGTATCGGACCTTGGTCGGCGTCGATGGAGCACCGCTCGATGACTCAGTACTGCTATATGATCAAGCATTCGCACTTCTCGGCATGGCCGCGAGGCACAAGCTGTCAGCACATGCTGGAATGTGGGAACGGCAGGCCGAAGAACTGCTTGCCGCACTCCATCGCCACTTGAAGCACCCGCAGGGCGGATTCGATTCAGGGCTACCCAACCGCTGGCCCTTACTCTCCAATCCCCATATGCATCTCTTTGAGGCGGCCCTGGAATGGCGCGACTCGAGCGCAAATCCGGTATGGCACACACTGACGGAAGACTTGGGCGCCTTGGCTCTCGCGCGGTTCATCGATCCGGTAAACGGTGTCGTGCGCGAAACTTTCGATACGGCGTGGAATCCGATGCCGGGGATCTCGGGCAGGATCGTCGAGCCAGGGCATCAATTCGAGTGGGCCTGGCTGCTGTTGAGGTGGAGCGACGAAGGGCGTCCGGAAGCCATGCATGCGGCGCTAAACCTTATCGAGATCAGCGAGCGGGCGGGGATTTGCAACGGGGTTGCGGTTGATGCACTGCTCGACGACCTAACGATCCACACGGCCTCGGCACGGCTCTGGCCGCAGACCGAACGATTAAAAGCCGCATCACTCGCCGCAGCCTTGACGGGCACGAGCCTGCATTGGACGCGCGCAGCCGCTGCCGCGACGGCACTCCGGCAATATCTTGCCACTCCGACGCGTGGCCTCTGGCAAGATCAGCTTAACGCCGACGGCACGTTTGTTATCGGCCCGGCGCCAGCGAGCAACTTCTATCACATTGTCGCCGCCATTCTGGCGTTCACCATGGCGCTGCGGCGCTGCGCAAAGCGGCAGTGCGGTCGACTCGCGTGAACGGGCCCAACTCGAGACATGGGACCTGCTGAGCAACTGATGAAGCGGTCACTCGGTGCGATCGGCTCGGGGACATCGGAATCCTTGGTAGTGCGATTTCATCGCAATCAAGTGGCCGATAGACTTACGCCCAATCGGAAACCGATGGGGCAGCGGCATGAAGGGGCAACATGTGCTTCGCTGGCATACGCTTGCGGGGTAGCCACAGAAATCGTCGCAGCGGAGCTAAAGAGCCGGTCGCGCGGATGACGCTACGCAAAGTCCTGGATCTTGATAATGAGTGGGTAGGGGCAGATCGCGTGCGTGCCGGCCTGGCAGGGCTGGCTGCCGTGGCTCATCGTCTCGGAAACGGTCATTTTTGTGGCCAATTGGAGCTCTGCCCGAAGCTGAAGGCGTGGACACCGTCCCCTCTAAACGTTCCGCACTGATAGCCACGCCGCTCACTGCCATGAATGGTAAGTTTTGAGCCGCACATGCGGCATTCGAGGATACCCGACAGCAGACAACATTGAGCACTCGAACTTCTTGGAACGCAGCTGCACCGCATTCCAAGTGTCGATAATTGGCGAACAGGTTGGGACAAAATCCACTTGGAGGCTGGACGGAGATGGCGGTGCCGGATGCCCGTGCCCGGATCGCGTCACCATTTCGAACGAATCCGGACGACCCGGCCTATGTAGCGAGAAATCCACTCTGCCCAGATATGCAGGTGGTACTCGTTGTCGGTATCCTGTACAATCGCATAGTTTAATGATCGCATTGGAGCCATTGCATGCTGCCGATCGTGATCGCGGGTGCCGGGATCGGGGGATTAAGCGCTGGCCTGGCGCTTGCTCGTGAGGGGTTCGCAGTCGAGGTTTTTGAACGGGCGAGCGTCATGCGCGAGGTGGGTGCCGGTCTTCAGCTCGGACCCAACGCTTTTCGCATCCTTGCCGCATGGGGCCTTGAAGAGCGCATGGAAGACATCGCTTTTGCACCGCACGCGATTCGATTTCGCGACAGCGCCACCGGACGGGACATCTTCCGGCAGGACCTTGGAGCGTCCTTCGTGAAGCGCTTCGGGCACCCGTATCGCGTCGCATATCGTGCGGATGTGCAAAGGGTGCTCTTGGAGGCTCTCCCGGTACCGGCTGTCACGTTGCATACGGGGGAAGGAGTGAGACAGTTCACCGAGGACGAGAAGTCCCTCCTTATCACAACTGACCGCGGAGAGGCGATCCGGGCAGCCGCATTGATCGGCGCGGATGGACTATGGTCAGAGGTGCGCGCGGCCATCATTGGGGACGGGAAACCTGTCGAGCACGGGCATGTTGCCTATCGCGCCGTGGTCCCCTCGCATTCGCTCAGACGCGGAATCGCCACCGACGAAGTGCAGATCTGGGTGGGACCCGGCCACCATGTGGTCTGTTATAAGCTGCGGCGCGGCGAGCTCTTCAATGTGGTCGCCATCATCGAATCGCACGCGAGCGCCGAAGGCTGGAACAATGCACCCGATCTTCAAGAACTGGAGAAATCCTTCGCCAATGTCTGTGCGCCGTTGCGCGAACTGCTGCCGCTCCTTCGGAACTCTCGCGTCTGGGTCCTTAGGGATCGAACCCCTGTGCGCGGCTGGAGTCGGGGCTCAGCCACTTTGCTGGGAGACGCCGCCCATCCGGCCCTTCCGTACCTTGCACAAGGAGCCTGCATGGCGATCGAGGATGCGATGTGCCTCGCCAAGAGTTTCGCCCGCACCGCACCGCGATTCTCGACCGCATGTCTTGAGTATGAGCGTGGCCGCATTGCGAGAACCGCCCGCGTTCAGACCGCCGCGCGTGAGATGGGACGCTTAAACCATCTGTCGGGTGAGGCGGCGCGAGCTCGCGACGCGGCACTCGCTGCTCGGAATCCCAACGATCACGAAGGCAACGCCTGGATTTTTGATGGCACCGACACGGCCCTTAGTAGCACATCGGAGAGTTTTTTTGGTCCCGAAGCCAGGGAGCCCTTTAGTTGACAAGCAGATTAATTGTCAATAAGCTGTACAGTCGTAAAGGATAGAAGGAGGAGATTATCATGACCTCCCGCATGGCCAATAGGCAAGTGTTTCTGAAGAGCCGTCCGAACGGAATCCCGCGGGCGGAAGATTTCGCTTTGCGGGAAGCACCGATTCCCTCGATCGGCCAGAACGAATTTCTGGTTCGCAACCGATTCTTGTCCGCGGATCCCGCCATGCGAGGGTGGATCACGGACAAGAGCAACTATTGGCCGCGAATTGAAATCGGCGATACCATGCGCGCTTTCGCGGTTGGGGAGGTTGAGCAGTCGAACAATCCTGATTATGCCGTTGGCGACAAGGTCATGGGCATCTTCGGCTGGCAGGACTACGCGGCGGCCTCCCAAAAGCAGGTGATGCGTAAGGTCCTTGAGCACGATTTGCCGCTGTCGCTCTCGCTCGGGATCCTGGGATTGAATGGCCTAACGGGTTATTTCGGTGTCCACGAGGTGCTGCACCCCCAGGCCGGCGAGACCGTGGTCATTTCCACCGCCGCTGGGGGCGTTGGTTCGGCGGCGGGGCAAATTGCAAAAATAGCTGGCTGTCGCGTCGTTGGAATCACCGGCGGTGCGGAGAAGGTGCGGCAGTGTCTTGCGGAGTTCGGCTACGACGCCGCCATCGACTACAAAGCCGAATTGGATCTCGATGGCGCTCTCGCCACCGCATGCCCCCAAGGAGTAGATGCTTTCTTCGACAACACCTCGGGTCCTATTCATGATGCGGTGCTGCGCCACATCAATCTGCACGGTCGAATCGCGATATGCGGCACCACTTCGTACGCAAGCTGGGACCCCTGGCACTCAGGGCCGCGGCCCGAGCGAATTCTTCTCGTTAAACGCGCCACCATGCGGGGCTTTCTCACCACCGACTTCGCCGAGAAGTACGAAGTGGCGGCGCGGGACATTGCGGGCTGGATACGTGCCGGACATCTTCGCTACCGCGAAGATGTCCAGGAGGGCATGGAGAGCGCACCGGCTTCCATCCAGAAGCTTTACTCCGGCGAGAACAACGGCAAGCTGATCATTCGTTTATAGCCCGTCGACCGGGGGCAACCGCGCTGCGCGTTGCAGTCGGCAGCAATTGTTTCTGGCCCGCGATCAGATCGGCAAGCATCCGCCGAGCAAACACGGAGCCCTTGTCGAAGGGCAACAGCAGGGGTTTCATCTCCTCGAAGGTTCGTGCGCCCATGTTCCGCTGCACGTCCTCGATCATTGGCTTATCCTCATGACCGAACGCCCACTCGATGGCGAGACGGATTTGTCGATCCGTCTCCTCGCTGTCGAGCGCGAAGTCGCGCGCGGATGCCCAGAAGTACAGCGTCGAATTCTCATCCTGCGGCGTGAGGACATGGGCCCCCCACTGGGTGATACCGTCCCGGCGATCGCTACCAACCGGTGCCACGCCCACATCGAGCAACATGCTCGCCGGTGCGTCCCAGCGCATATCGAGCCAGTGGTCGACATTCTTGTCGTAGTTATTCATAAGCGCTTTCCACACGGGCGGTGCAGGGGCGTTCGGGCACCACCGATTCGATTGGACGGTGGTTCCGGACTGGAACACTTCATGCTTCCCGCGCTGGATGGAGTCACCACCGAGGCCACCCGCGTGCAGGAACCCAACATGCGATAAGTCCATGAGGTTGTCGGTCACGAGTTCGTAATTGCCGTGCGTGACGATGCTACCGTGGATAGTGCGGTATCGCGGATCGAGGAGACACTGAAAATCCGGAATGAGCGCGGGATTCGCCTCCTCGGACTTACCCCACCAGAGCCAGGCGAGTCCGTACCGTTCCACCGTGATATACGATCGAAGTCGCACGCTTGATGGTAGTGCTCCATGGGGATTGTGGACGCATCGACCGGTGGAGTCGAACTCAAGTCCGTGATAGGGACATTGCAAATTGCCGCTGTCGAGTAACTTCCCCCGCGCTAGGGACGCAAATCGGTGGGGGCAGACCCCCGAGAGGGTTGCGACCGAGTGATCGGCGCGCCGAAACAGCACGAGTTTCACCCCGCAGATGATTCGCTCGAGCGGTTGACTCACGAACTCTTCGGACCACCCTAAGGCATACCAGCAATTGGTCAGAAACACGGCAAATTCTCCTCCTTGTTCATCGCATCCAAGGGCGCGGCTGGAAGCTCAGAGCCTGCATCAGTCCCCTCACCTGAGAGAGTTCCATGGCTCCAAAGCCCCCCGCGGCATGAATTTGCTCGATCTGGTCCAGCGGCACCTCCGGGCGCAAGGCGTCCGGCAGATCATCACCCCAGGCCCAGAGCCCCCCGCGGGTGAGGGCGGAGTATCCGGTCGGATAGTCGGCGTTCATCACATCCCCATCGGCGTAATGTTCCCACTCATCGCCGACAGGATCCTTCCAGTAGTCAAAGACCTGGCTGCCCAGGACGTGCCTGCCGATGCCCCAAAAATGGGTCCACCCCCTGGCTTGCAGATACTGATTGCCCTGTCCGACCGCATCAAGGTCGAGTGTCTCGAAGGACACGTGCATGAGGTTCGCACCGGGACCTCCGAGGAGCGCAAGGGTGTGATGGTCCGCGGGCTCCGCGCCACGATTCAGCCGGAAGAAGCCCAAGGCCGGCTGCCCATCCGGCAGGCATTGCACATCACTCGGGATGAAACCAAAGTGCCGCATGTACCACTCGGCGGCTGCCTTGAAATCAGGCCGCTGCAGGACCACGTGGCCGAGCTTGTATAACGGACTGGGCCGCAAGGCCGTACGCACGGGGCGGTTGATGCGCGCCTTGCGCCGCGGCGTGTTGACGGCTGATTCCGCATGCCCGTCCTCCATGGGGTTCTCCCACTCGAGGCCGTGAATCAAGCTCACCTCCAGGCCCCATGGATCCCGCAACGCGACTCGGCGCCCAGCGCCGGGCGTCGATAGCGTCTCGATGGGCGCTCCGGTCGCCTGTGCGAGGCGCTGCAAATCCGCTTCGCTTCTGGCCGCAAAGGCCATGCCGATGAACTGATTGCGTGTCGATGGCTGCACAGACACTAAGTATGGAGCGGGTCCATAACCGCGCAAGAATACAGTCTCGCCGGCCTCGCTTCGTCGAATCAGGCCAAAATCGTTCAAGAATGCGAGCATCGAATTCAGGTCGACCCTCTCGAACGCCACATGCAAGATCGAATCCGCGCACACGATTGGATCGACACGCTTCAATTCTTGATACTCGGCATAAGTCACGAGGTGTCCTCCAGATCGACGCGGTTTCCGTCGTTGATATTCTCTTTTAAGCTTTACATGCGGACAGTACAGTATCAGGTAAGGTCGGTTTTATAGTTTCCAGAAGACGCTGAGACCGTACGTGGCTGGCATCCCCGTGATACGGGTAATGGTGTCCAGCACGTGATCGACGTGGCTCCAGTAGTATTTGTCGGTGATATTCTTGCCCCATAACTGTATGCGTAATTTGCCGTCTGCGCGCGCTATTCCCACTCGCGCATCGAGCACCGTGTACTCGTCAATGTCGAACTCGGGCGGTGCTGCGAACGTCGAGGTGGTCCGGCCGTGATACGTTGCGTTACCGCCAACGAATCCTCCCCACTCCGCGAGCAACGGGAAACGATATTCAGTATTCAACAAGACGCTCAGCTTCGGAGTGTCCGGAAATGCCTCACCTTTGACATTGATGGTCCCCGATGTCGCCACGGGGCCGACCGTGTTGAAATTACTTTCCACGCGGGTGTCTAAATAGGTTCCACCCAATGAGACATACCAGTCTTCAATCGGCCGAAATACCAAGCTCGCTTCAACCCCGTCCACTCGCGCTTTGGGTACGCTCACGAGGCCTGGAAGGTTGCCGAAAAAAGCATCCGATATGTAGCCGAGCAGCTGCTTGTCCTTGTAGTCATAGTGAAAGACGGCTCCTGATAGGTCGATTCGGCCGCTCAGCAGGCGACTTCTTCCGCCGAGTTCATAGGCGGTGATCTCTTCTTGCGGAACGGGATCCATCTGCGCCGGCCTGATGGCAGGAATGGTTTCGAAAGCCCCTCCTTTGAAACCCCGCGTGATGTTTCCATAAACTAGCGAGTCGACGTCGGGCTTCCACGATAAGCCGGCACGCCATGACACGTTGCTTTCATTCAAGGATTTGGAAACCGAACCCGGGAAATTGGTGACAGGATTGAGGGTGGCGCAGCCCGTTGGTGCGATATACGAGGGATCGCCCGGAGCGGGTACGTGAGGATCGCCGTTAAGGAGGGTGGATAGAAAGCCGAAAGCAGTGTCCAAGCCCCCTCCCGGGGCAGACCTTAGACACCCGGTGATGTCATGATCCTGCTTGGTGTACCGAGCCGACGCCTGGGCGGTGAGCGTGTCTGTTGCATGCCAATCGAGACCGCCAAATCCTGCGATGGTCCTGATGTGCTGATCGCCGGCATCATTTTCAAAAGTCGTGAAGCGAAAAGGTCCCACACCGGAGTTGCTGCCCTGGTCATCGAGAAAATTCCGGTCTGAAACCTTGTCGTATTCATAGTTTGCACCCACGATCCAACGAACTCGATCGTCGGCGCGACTCGACAGACGAAATTCCTGTGAGAACGTCTCGGTAAACGCATCGAGGTCGAAGAAGAGAACGGGAAGATCCGTACCGTCGACATCCGACGGTGAATGGACGAGGAGCTTGGAGACTGCCGTGATCGACGTTACGGTAAGCCCACCGGGAATCGCGAGGTCTCCACGGCCTGAGCCCTGGTAGAAATCATCATCTCGTCGGTAATTGCCCGGGTCCCAATCGGCGGCTCGATCATTGGCGGGCGCCGGAGGTCGCGCCAAGAGAATGGGCTCGATGTTCGGATACGCAACGCTGCCGGGATATCCTGTGTTACCGGGAGCCGAGGAGCTATAGCTTTGAAACTGATTCGCCTGAGTATCGGACTTGTCCTTCCAGCCGTTCAGGTTGAATTCGTAGGTTAATTCGTCAGAGGGCCTCCAATCCAGCAAGAGGCGAGCGGCGGTGAAATCTTGCACGCCCAGACTATTCCGGTTCGATGTACTGTATTGCCAACCGTCGCGCTGAGCGGTTCGAAACGCGAAGCGTGCCGTGATCGCGGGGGCGATCGGACCGCTGACGTAGCTCTCGACGTCGACCTCGTTGAATCGTCCATAGGTCAGCTCGCCGCCGGCTTGCAAAGTGTCAGTGGGCTTCGCTGCAATGTAATTCACGGCGCCACCGGTCGAGTTTTCGCCGAATAACGTCCCTTGGGGACCTTTCAGCACCTCGACTCGTTCGAGGTCAAGCGATGCGCCTTCGGTCGCCCGCGTAAAAGGGATGGGAACTTGGTCGACGTAGATGCTGACGGTGGGTGCGACGCCAACCGATTCACTGAAAAAGCCGATGCCGCGGATGGAGTAAATCGGCGCACCGTAAGGGCTTTGGGTATAGACGAACCCGGGCACCACTTTTTCCAGATCCCCGACCGAATTGACACCTTGGCGCGCGAGCTCTACGCCGGTCACCGCCGATATCGATAACGGAACGTCGCTGAGGCGCTCGGACCGCTTCTCTGCGGTCACCACGATCTCCGCTAGATTCGATGTGCTCGCGGAACTTGCCGCCGAGTCTGCCGCCGCCGGTTGTGAGGTCTTTGCCGCGGGTTGGTCGCTCTGGGCAAGGGCGACGGAGTTACTGAACCAAGCGACCGTCGCGCCGATCACAATCGTGATTTTTGTCATCGTACCCCCTGCCAGTCAGCGCTTGCGACCCCAAAGCGGGTGCCTGTTGTCTCCACTTTCGCCAGAAGCATGCTCCCCTGTTCTTAACCGTGTCAATAGATACTTTACAAGCGTGCAGGATTACGTTGATGTGGTCCGCCGCCAGCGCGTTCCCCAGAACGGAACCAGATCTCGGTGGTCTTGCGGCGCAACTCACACTCCACGGGGCAACACCGCGATGTCCGCCGTCCGCCCGGCGACCCGCCGGGCGGCAGTTCATAGCCGCGCTCGCTGGCATTTAGCTGAGACCCCTGGATTTTGCGGGTAACTCGGCAGGTGACCCTGGCCGATGATCAAGGGCCAGATTCTGAGCCCCGCTTGCTCACCATGTTGGAATATGACTTTTGTCCTTAGGGAACGGGGTCTTCATGGTCACCTTCGTCCGACGAGAGACACAAGTCGCAATACAGCAGTTCCGATATCGGCTGCACATCTTTGGTGTAGCTGAACACCCTTGGATATTCCGGGAATCCGATCCCGCAGGTACATCCGCGACGCCACTGCAAAGCTCGGTCGCCGACTATCATCCGCAAAGGGGGGCGTTGGGGAGCGTTGCCTTTCACAGCTCGGCCAAGACCGCAGAGCCATTTCGGTCTGACTGATAAGGGGGAAACTCTTGCACTTAGTCATTGGACGTTGGTGCCGCTCGGTTTGCGTTAAGTGACTGCGAGTAAAAGGGGAGTGCGCCGAACGTGGCACCAAAATATGCAGGACGATCAGGTTGAGCAACCCGGCCCGGTCATTGCCCACGTCGGGTGCTTCCCGAGGAGTTGATGGCGGCAGGCTCGCCATCACATTACACTGCACTACCTTAACCGCCCACCCCCGGATGTTCACGATGGACTCAGCGAAAAGGCACCCTCCAACGACGCGAAAGCTCAAGCGGCGCGAGCAACAACGCGCCATTGACACACGCCTCATGATCCTCGATGCAGCGTTGACGGAATTTGCGCAACGTGGCTTTGAATCGGCGAGCATACGGCGGATTGCCCAGCGCACACGCCTCCAGCATCCGCTCGTCACCTACCACTTCAAGAGCAAATTGATTCTCTGGCGCGCAGTGGCTGAGCATGCCTTCGAGGAGATCAAGACGGCGTGGGACAGACAAGCGCCTCCGGATCTCGAGTTGCCACCGATCGATAGAGTGCGCGAGGAATATCGTACCTTTTTGCGTTTCACCTTGATGTATCCGGATTTTCACCATTTCATGCTGCGCGAAAGTCACCCGCACAATCCGCGCCTCGCTTGGCTGGCAAAAAACGTTCTCTCGCCCATCCTAAACGAGCGGCTCCTGCCACAGATTCGTGCAGCGCAAGAGGCGGGAGAGCTGCCAGATGCGAATCCTATCCTGATCCATTACATGCTGATCGGCATGACATCGGTTTTATGCTCACTCCGCGATGAGATTGCCGAGATTTCAGGCCTTCGCACCAGTGACCCCAAAGTCGAACACGCGTACTGGCGACTTATAGAGCAGACGGTGTTCATGGATCGCCGGCCAAAAGGTAAAAAGCGTTAGCAGGACGCTGAGTTGACTTTAAACTGTACATGCGGTCAAGATATGTCGGAGGCGAAATGGGGAGGCCGTATGGCAGAAGTGCTTGTTCGCTACCAGAGCAGGGGAGGGTGTTTCTGGGGGCAACTCACTGGCCCAGCGCCTCTGCGTGCCGACGATCGCGTGGAGGTTAGGCCGCTCAAGGGCAATCCGAAGACCACTCGTGAACTGATCACGCTTTGCGGAGATCAGTGCGAGTTTGACAAGACTCTCCGCATCGCGGCATCACAACTTCTTTCGCCTGTGACGGCAGAGTCTCGGCTCGTGTGTCAGGGACTCAACTATCAAGAACACGCCGCGGAAGCGCAGCAAGCGGCACGACGGTCGAATCTCATTTTTGCCAAGGCGAGTTCCTCGCTGAACGGACCGTTCGCCCCGATCATCCGGCCACCGGAGGTCGAATTGCTGGATTATGAGGTGGAGATTGGTCTGGTGCTTCGCACGGCATTGACCGACGGATTGGAAGTGACCGATGCGAATATCGGCACCTACGTCGCCGGTGTGGTGCTTTGCAATGACGTCTCGGCGCGGGACACGATGTTCGGTGCATCGTTCCTGCAGTGGTTTCACGGTAAAAGCTACCGCACATTCTGCCCGGCCGGTCCGGTTTTCTACTCGCTCTTGCCCGATGAGGTGAGTGCTACGCTCAATGCCCTCTCGATCAAGCTGTGGCTCAATGACGAACTGCGACAGTCCGGCTCCTCCGCTCAGCTCATTTACAAACCCGCTGAAACCCTCACGCATCTTGCCCGCTATTTGGATCTGGAAAGCGGCGATATGCTGCTTACCGGCACGCCCGGCGGCGTAACGTCCCCCGCCTCGCCCAGGCTAGTCGAGATCTTAAGGACGCATTTGATGGCGGACGAAGCGCGCCGGGAAGCGTTGCGCATCGAGATGACGAAGGGACGCCCCTTCATGAAGGCGGGGGATGTGGTTAGAGCGACGCTTCACGATGATTTACGGGGGCGCGCCTTGGGCGGACAAGCAAATACGATCGTGGACATGAAAGCGGGCCACCAAGATATGAACGCTCTCGTGCGCCTTTCATGAACGACATCGGTGCCGCGGTGGGTGCAGATGTCGATCTATGGCCGGTGCCGCGCAAGGCGGAAGTTTTGGGGAGCGATCTGCTTCTACCGGCCGAGACGATCGCAATCAGACATGAAGCCCGGGCGTTCGCGGACCGCGTCTTGAGGCCGATTGCTCATGACCTTAACACCCGACCTGAGGAACCGGATGGATTTAGGCACGATGTGTTTCGGGAGATGGCATCCGCCAGGCTCTACAGTATTCCCTTTCCGAAGGACGTGGGCGGCCGCGGCCTTCAATATCCAACCCTCGCCACTTTGATGGTCGTCGAGGAAATTGCCTACTATTCGGCGGGGATCGCGTCTGCGCTCTACGATGCCCAGGCCATTCTGGTGGGCAAGACCCTCGATATGGCCCAGCCAGGCCTGCGCTCGAGCTACCTACCTCGTCTCGTCCGCGGGGAGTTCATCGGCTCTTTTGCCACCAGCGAGCCCGGAGCCAGTACAGATCTATCGCTCAAATCGGTACAAACCCTCGCCGAGCCCGTGGCCGGAGGCTGGCTCCTCAATGGTCGCAAGCGCTGGATCACGAACTCGCCGGCCGCCGATCTCATCGTGATTCTCTGCCGCTCAGCGAGTGGACTGTCCTTAGTGCTCGCCGATATGCACCATCCGGGCGTCACCGTGTTGCCCCCTGACATTAAGATGGGAAACAACGCGCAACTCACGGCCGATGTGATTCTCGAGGATGTATTTGTCGCGCACGATCACGTGATCGGCACGGAAGGAGCGGGCTTGCGCGCAGCGTTAGGTGCCCTTGTGCTCGGTCGCATGGGCATCGGCGCGGTAGGTGTCGGTCTAGCGCAGCGCGCGCTCGATGTGGCCGTCGCTTATACTGCGCGACGCACCGTTTATGGCAAACCAATCGGTTCGTTCCAGCACTGGCAATTTCGGTTCGCCGAGCATGCCCTTGAAATCGAGGCGGCCCGCTCACTGTACGAGAAGGCGGCCCAAGTAGCGGATCGAGGCGGCGACGCCAGCGTGCTTGCCGCTATGGCGAAAACGAAGGGTAGCTCGATTGCCGTGGATGTTGCCCGCGATGCCATCCAGGCGTGCGGCGGATACGGATTTGCCCGCTATGTGCAAGGGGCTAAAGAGGCATGGCCGCTGGAGGCCATCTATCGAGACGCGAAAATTGGAGAGATCTACGAGGGGGCGAACGAGGTGCAGAAATGGATCATTGCCCGAAAGCTCTACGGCCGTGAGTTGACGGGATGATGGCGCGGGTCTAGTGGAGCGACAATATCGATTTCATTGCCTTGCGCAGCGCCTCGGTCGGGTGCGCGACCAATATTGCACTTCGCCAGGCGACATAAAGGTCAGGTCGGATCAACACGCAACCCGCCTCTTGCACCCCGCTCAATCGGCTCCAGGTGCCGTACAAATCCTCGTAGTCGAGAAAGGGACCGATTCGATAGGGGGCAATCTCCAACCCTAACTCACGAGCCACGGATTCCGCGGCCTCAACCCAAGCCTCGCCACCTGGACCCGTGAAGATCGCAAAGCGACCTTTACCTGCGAGATCCAATGTCGACACACGAGGCCCTGGCAGCCGCGTCCCGAGCCATACGTGAGGCAGGGGCGAGCCCGGATGGGTGCTCGGCTGATAATAGAGCTCGGCGTCCCGCTCGTAATGCTTGCCCGGCAGGCCGTCCGCGCAGACGGCGGTCGACTCATAATGCCGATTGAGTTCAACTCCGTGGGCGTGATACTCGAAGCGCATCTTGTCGAGTTCCGTTCGCAGCTGCGCACGACCTTGCGGGGTGTCGAACACCGCGGCGTGCTCCTCGGGTGTCATGACGCGTCGCGTACCGCCCCCCAATAAATCCCAAACGATGGCATTCTGGACCATGCTCTTATTGGCGCGCGCGACAATCTGCTCTCCCACGGGCTGCCGCTCGGGCTCGTAGCTTAAGAGCAGCCCTGGTCCTGCCTTGTCTTGCAACACCAGTGCCAGTTTCCAGGCCAGATTGAAAGCGTCTTGAATGCTGGTGTTGGAGCCTAACCCATTGGTGGGTGGGTGCCGATGCACCGCATCCCCCATGCAAAAGACCCGTCCCACCGAGTAACGCTGCGCTACAACATCGTTGATCGTCCAACGCGAGACGTCCAGGATATTGACGGGTGGTGCCTCTGGCCCGACCAATTCTTGGATTCGCGCCTTAATATCAGATGAAGAGGGTGCCGGGTTGTCGGCAGACTCAGGAACAATCAGCGCCACGAGCCATCGATCCCATCGGCGCACCATCCGAAACACCGCGACCGGCGCCCAGAGCGAGGAACCGGGCTGAATTATCGCGTAGAGGGAGCCCTGTCGATGCTCCATGGAGTCGTTAAGATCAATCTCGCAATAAACGTTGATTGCATCCCCAAGACCGTGCTTGCCCACGAGCGAAATCCCGAGTTGCTCGACAACTCGGCTGCGAGCGCCATCCGCACCGATCATATACTTCGCCCGTATTTGAAACTCCTCCTGGGTGAGCCGATCGAGGAGCCGTGCAGTGACTCCCGAAAAATCTTGTTCGAACGACTTCAATTCGGTGCGAAAGCGAATCTCGCATCCCAGACGCATGGCTTCAGCCACTAGAATCGGCTCCAGATTCGTCTGCGGTAGATCACACATCCGGCATGGGCTAGCCGCGGCATACTCGCCCATGCGCTCCGGATCATTGCCCCAGGCGGGGACCCGCGCGATTTCCTCCCCGAGCATGCTGCGCAGAAAGAAGGTATGCCCAATCGATTCTGCTGGCGAGGCGAGCGCCATGCACGAACGCTCTAGACCGACGTCTCGCAGGGCCTCCAGAGCGCGCTGATTCGTGATGTGCGCGCGCGGGGTCTCCGAGGTGCCCCGATGCTTAGATACCACGACGCAGCGCACGCCATGGCGGCCGAGAAAAACGGCTGCCGAAGCTCCCGCCGGCCCTGCACCAACAATCAACACGTCCGTAACGACGGTGCCCACCCGCTATAGCTCCTCCGCCCGATATGTTCGGTACCATACGAAGCCTAAAGCGAACGTACTGTGGAGTCAATATATATACTGTCCACGCGTAAAGTTTCATTGTGGAGATATATGTAGCGACGAGGCAGGGGCCAGTTCAGTGTCATACGTGGGCCTATCGCTCGCTCAACCGGTCAAGAACGTTTGGACGGGGGAGGGCGCAACGCCGGGATAGGCTGATGAGCTTTATCTAGCCACGTCCACCTGCGGGCTTGTGAGTTTTGCGGCGAGGTTGCGCCATCGCCTGCAGACCGCTATTTACTTTACAGTCGTAAAGTCGCAAACTGTTTCTGAACAATGCGGTTTCGCATAAAATCTGGCGATTATCGAGTAGCCGATAATGTGATGGGATCTTCGGCAGCAGGATTACAACGCGCAGCGTACCCTGGCAGAAGAGCGGTAAAGCTAGTCATAAAACTATAGGAGCGTGGAGCCACCCTCAAGGAATGCTCGGGTGGCATTTGATATGGGCAAAGTCATCATCAGCTGCGCGATCACTGGCTCGATACATACGCCCAGCATGAGCGAGCACCTGCCGGTGACACCTGACGAGATCGCTCGTGAGGCCATCGACGCAGCGGCCGCAGGAGCTTCCGTGTTGCATCTACATGCGCGCGATCCTGCCGACGGCCGGCCGACTCCTGATCCCGACGTCTTCATGCAATTTCTGCCCCGTATCAAGGAGGGATGTAACGCCGTCGTCAACATTACGACCGGGGGCGGCCAAGGCATGTCGCTCGATCAGCGGCTTGCGGCCGCGCTTCGTGCCTCGCCCGAACTCGCGTCGCTCAACATGGGGTCGATGAACTTTGGGCTATTCCCTGCGCTGAAGCGTTATACAGAGTTCCGGCATGACTGGGAGCGGCCGTATCTGGAGTCGACACGTGATTGGATCTTTCGCAACACCTTTGCCGATATTGAATCGATTCTAGAGCGGCTCGGCAAGGGCCACGGCACACGGTTCGAGTTCGAATGTTACGACACGGGGCACCTATATACGCTCGCGCATTACCTCGATCGGAAGCTTGTAACACCGCCGCTTTTCGTGCAATCGATATTTGGAGTGCTGGGCGGACAAGGGGCCGATACGGCCAACCTAATCCACGCCAAACAGATTGCCGATCGGTTGTTTGGGGCAGATTACCGATGGTCGGTAATGGCCACGGGTCGCCACCAGATCCCCTTTACGACCATGGCAGCGATCAACGGCGCTAATGTGCGGGTTGGGCTGGAGGACTCGCTGTACGCTGGCAAAGGTCGCTTGGCCTCGTCCAACGCGGAACAGGTACGACTTCTGCGGGGGATTTTGGAAGCTCTTTCGTTCGAAATCGCCAGCCCCGCTGAGGCACGCACACTGCTCGGCCTGAAGGGCGGCTCGAACGTCCGGTTCTGACTACATCGCGATCGCGAAATCCTAGGGCATTGAGAACGCAGCGCCGATAAAGGGGGAATGTCGAATGACGACTAATGTGCCAAAAGGTCTGACGCGCCGCGGTTTGATAGCACACGCTTTCGTAGGTGCCGGTGCACTGGCAGTTGGTACCTCGAGCGCGGCCGAGAAGCCGAGTTGGCATCTTGAAACAGATGTCTTGGTCATCGGTTCGGGTGCTGCGGCGCTGGCTGCTGCGATCGCAGTCATCCGGGCGGGGGAGAAGGCGACGATCCTGGAAAAATCGCCGGTCGTGGGGGGGACATCGGCCAAGTCAGCAGGCGCCTATTGGATACCAAACAATCACCTGTTGCGGGCCAAAGGAGTGAAAGACCCCAAGGCTGATGCGGTTCGGTACATGGCGCGAGATTCTTATCCCGCGCAATTCCGCGCGGATCTAGCAGACTATGGCATCGGTGCCGATAAGCTGGCGCTGATCGAGACCTATTACGACACTGCCGGCCCTGCCATTGAAGAACTGGATCAGATCGGGGCCTTAAAAGGCACGATTGTTGAGGTTCAAGACTATGCTGACACGTCGCCATATAACAGGGTTGCCCGCATGCGGGCGATACTCCCGTTGCGGCCCGACGGACAATTGGGACACGGAATTGAGCTCGTTCGACAATTGAAGGCGTGGCTAACAGCTCGCCAAGTGCCCATGCTTGTGAATCACGCGGTGACCCGCCTGCTGAAAAACCAAAAAGGCGAGGTTATCGGCGTCGCCGCTCACACGGCGGGCGGAGCGATACGCCTTCGAGCTCGGAAGGCCGTGATTTTTGCAACGGGCGGCTATAGTCAAAGCCAGGAACTACTGCGAACGTTTATTAGCGGCCCAATCCATGGCGCCTGCTCAGTGCCCTCCGCGCAGGGCGATTTCATCAGGATCGGAATCGAGGCTGGCGCCATGCTCGGCAACATGACAAGCGCGTGGTTTTCGGAGGTTGTGCTGGAGCAGGCATTGGTTTCACCCAGCGTGTCAGTAACGATGGAGATCCCGCCCGGCGACAGCATGATCCTCGTCAACAAATACGGCCGGCGCGTGGTCGATGAGAAGCGCAATTACAATGCTCGGGCCCGTGCTCATTTTATTTTCGACGAGATCGAGGACGAATACCCGAATGATTTGTTGTACATGATATTCGATCAGCGCGCACTCGAGCTTTTTGCGGGCAACATGCACCTACCGCCTCCGGGTGAGCAAGCAGACTACATTATCTCCGGCGATACGCTGGCTTTGCTAGGTACCGCAATTCAGCGGCGGCTCGATCGCTATGAATCCAAAATCGGCAAACGGTCTCTAGCACCGGACTTCGTTGAAGGCCTTCGGGCGCAGATCGCTCTGTACAATTCAGACGCGAGGAGAGGGATAGATAGTCAATTCAAGCGCGGGCGTCCCTACGACGTCGACTGGCACCGTAACATCGACTCCCTGGAGCAGAAAGATACTCGGTGGCCGCACAATCCCGGGCCGAATTACACCATGTATCCGATTGCCGATTCCGGACCGTATCACGCGATCATTCTCGGCGCTGGCATGCTCGATACCAATGGTGGCCCGATCATCAATTCCAAATCGCAGGTAGTGGACACGCACGGCCAGCCTATACCGGGTCTCTATGGCGCAGGAAACTGCATCGCCGCGCCGGGCGGAACCGGATATTGGGGGGCGGGCGCGACATTGGGGCCCGCAATGACATTCGGCACCATTGCCGGCCGCTACGCCAGCGCCGAAGCAGTCAAGGATGTATGAGGATCGGCTTATATCTTGCGATGGCCGCCGGCATCGCCACCGCGGGAGCGAACGGTGGCGGGGGAAGTTTGCAACCCGTCAGCTTCGAGGCGGACGTTCAGCCGATTCTCGATGGAAACTGCGTCACTTGCCATCAATCGAGCGGCGCGCCGCAAGGCCTGGTGCTGGAGGACAGCAAATCCTGGGAGAACCTGGTTCACGGTCGGAGCGCGGAATCAAAGCTGCCACTCGTGGCCCCCGGCAGGCCGGACGAGAGCTATCTCCTTCACAAGCTCGACGGCACACAGGCTACAACAGGGAGTGGGGCGCAAATGCCGCCCGGTGACCCACTTGCGCCGGACAAAGTGGCGATCGTACGACGCTGGATCGCGGCCGGCGCACCCAACAACTGACAGCCTCGCCGTGTCGCAGGCCGCGCGCACAGAAAGATCAGTAAATGAACGATTTATTCACTGCGGGGACGCCAAACAGGAGGAACGCAGGCTGCCATACCGTGTCCGCATCACAAACTCACCTCGGGCTATACTTGCGCAATGCAGCGCGCCATCGGCATCAGTGTCCACACTGGATGGGGAGCCTGCGTCGTCGTGGGAGGAGCGCCGCGCAAGCCTGAAATCATCGGCAACAAATTGGTCGAGCTGCTGGGCGATGGGGAGCGTTTCTGCTATCACCGCGCCGCCACGATGAAAGCTGCGCCTGCGCAAGAGTGGCTTGCACAGACGCGTGCGAAGGCGCTAGCTCGGGCACGAAGTGAACTTTCGCCTCTGCTGGGTCACGTCCGCGTCTGTGCCATCGTCGCGAAGGAGGGCATTCTTCCAGAACTGGGCATAGCTCTCTCGACCCACTTGCGAATACATTCGGCGGAGGGGTTCTTCTACCGCGATATCTTTCGCGACGCCTGTCAGCTACCCTGTCGGATCATCCCACCCGATTCACTCGACGTCGCGAACATGGGAAAGCCCGCTACCAAACCTTGGGGCCGGGACCAGAAGCTGGCGGCGCTGTCCGCATGGCAACTGATCAATCATTGACCGAAAATCGAATCGGGCCGGGACCTCTACTGCACGGACAGGATTTCCCCTGAGTCGTCGAAGCGCGATTTCGGCTGCATCAAAACCGTGATTGACACCTGATAGGGAGCTTCACGAGATCAAATCACCGCATCCTGCAGCCCGGACCCGGCAGCGCTCACCGATGCACTGCAAGCGATCCAGCAGGTCATCCTTCGATGGGCTGACCGCAATGCAAAGGGCAATTGACTACCAATCCGCGGCTCAAATTCGACACAGTCGGCCTCGAACAAGCCAGCATCAAAGTGACCCGGACATCGAGCGCGTGCTGTATATGCTAATGTAGCGTGCCCCCGCTACCACTCCAAAATTCATGTAGTTACGCACAATTGTTGCGACCGATTCGACTTATCGGGCTTCGGGTTCTCGCCACGTACGTGCGGCCGCTGAGTTGGATTGAAACCGACTCTCTAGTAGGAATTAGAACCGCCACGTACCCGCCATGCCAATGGTCCGCGGCCTGAAGGTCGTCGCGTAGAGCAAACTGTCGGTGGACACGTGGTTCCGGACCTGAAGTGTCGGCTGTGAATCAAGCGCGTTGTTGACGAAGAGCGAAAGCTCGAAGTCCGACCACACTGTCGTCGCCCTGAGATTGAGTAAGTTGGTAGATGGGTTCGCCCGACGCGTGGGTGCGTAGGTGACGGCCATCGGATTGTCGGACGCAAACGGTCCGGGATTGCGGCTGTGAAAGGCATCCTGCGCAGAGAGTGTCACGCGTGCACCCGCGATCGCCATCTCATATGCGGCCGAGGTAGTTACGCTCCAAGGTGGGGTGACAAGGGGTAGCGCGCCTATTGCATCACCCCGGGCAACCACGACTAGATTGTTCAACGTGACGGTTTCATCGTAGCGCGCATCGGTATAGGCCCCGGTAAGAGCGACTTTGAGGTGTCCGAAGAGCGCTGCCTGCAGGCCGAGATCGAACCCCTCGCTGGCTGCGGTGCCAGCATTGACCGTGAAGCCAATTCCGCAATTGGTCAACGGGACGGGCAACTGCATTTCCTGCCAGGCGATGTAGAACACACCACTATCCACCTGCAGATGCTGGTCGAACAGGCTGTTCTTCGCTCCAATCTCGTAGCTCCATACCAAGTCCGGCCGGTAAGTGAGGGGAGTGCTCACCGGGCAGGCCAGTCCCACGGTGTCGTTCGGCCCTCCCATCCGATAACCTTTCGCCACCGTCGCGTAATACAAGCTGTTCGCGTCCGCCTGATACGCGAGATTGAAGCGAGGCGTCACAGGAGTGGCCGCGCCGCTGATGGAGAAGTTTTGCTCGCCCACAAGTGGCGAAATCGGCTCCACCTGTTGAAAGGAGTCGTACGAATCGCGCTCGACGCGTGCACCGATACTGGCTGTCAAGCGCTGCCGCAATCGCAGGTCAACCTGCACATATGCGCCGACCTGCGACCTAACGCGGTCAACCCGCTGCTTGCCGTTCAATGCCCCGCCGTCGGCAAGCGCGGAGTTGGCAATGTCCTGATTTTCCTCGTAGTGGGCGTGAATGTAGCTAGCGCCGACGATCCAGCTGAGGCGCGCCGTCCGATCCGAGCTCGCGAGCCGCAGCTCCTGCGAAAGGACATTGAGTTCCAACCCCACCGGGTCTGCTTTCGCGTTCGCATACCCGGTCTCATTCAATCCGTCGAGGGTCGCGTTATCTTCCAGGGCGTTTGCGTGGCGCTGACTGTATGCGGTCACGCTGCTCAAGTCCGCGGGTCCGAGGGCTGCTGCTGCCTTGAGTGATACCAGCGTGAATTGATCGCTGTAGTACTGGGTTAAGCCGGAACCGTTCCATAGGACGCCGCGGGCCGGGTCTGACAGGCTTAAGAAGAATGTCGAGGTATCGTGCACGTCCGTGCTCTGATACCGGAACGACGGCGTGACCAGGAGCGACTCACTCGGTGCAATCGTGACCGCCGCGTTACCCGCTTCACTGCGCACCCAGTTGGAGTTCTTATCCACCATCGTGTCGGTATATGGGTCCACGCGATCGACGAAGCCGCCGTCGCGCCGCGACCAGGCGCCCACCCGAAATCCCAAAATATCCGGAGTCAGCGGCCCGCCCACCGCTGCCCCGACTTCATAGCTCGGCGCCGCACGCGCTGTTTCTGAGAACTCACTATTTGCGAAGCCGCTGTAGTTCGTCAGGCTCGGTTGCACGGTGATGAATCGGACGGCTCCGCCTTCCGAGCCTTCGCCGAACGCCACGCCTTGAGGTCCCCGCAGCACCTCGACCCGCTCGAGATCGAACAGCATTGGATACTCGCGACCGAAGCTGCTGGCGGGGTCCGTGGGAAGCGGTGTATCGTCGATGTAAATCGCCGTGGTCGAGCCATCTTTGGAGTTCACGCCTCGGATCGCGACATTGGTCTCGATTCCGGCGCTGTAATCGGGGTAGGCGTCGAATTCGACACCGGGCGTAAGATCGGCGAGGGTCGCAAAATCCTTTGCTCCGGACACCTCGATCGCCTGTGGCGTCCAGACGCCCATGCTAATCGGTACGCGATTTTGCGGTTCGTCGCGTTGTGCGGCCGTTACGATAATCTCCTGGATGGTCGTGAGCGACTCGCCGCCTCGGTGCTCTTCGTGTGGTAACGCCGGCGCCGGTGGTAGCTCGGGCTTCGCGACAAGAATGCGCACGCTGCGCTCATTCAGGAACTCGAACCGAAGCCCAGTGCCATCGAGCAGTCGAATGAGCGCGGCCTCTTGCGTAAGGCCGGCCGGCGCTCCCTTCGAAGTTTTTCCGCGCGCGATCTCCGATAGAAAGACAAGTTGCAGGCCAGTCTGCCGCGCGTACGCGGCAAGCGCCTCGGCGAGGGGCTGGGGCGGAATGTCCGCCACGAGTCTGGCCGGCGACTGTGCGCGACTGGCCGCAGCGCCGAGTAGTGCGACGAGCCCCAATGAGCAGAGTACGCTGCCCGCAGCCGCTCCCCATCGCCGTTGTCGAAACGCCGTACTGCCCACGGTTGGAAATGCCTCGGTAGCTAATCGTTGGTAAGAACGCCGCGTTGGTGCCGTGAATTCAAGCTTATACTCGCCCGGCGACCTCTGTAGCGACGTCAGCGAGTCTCTCCCCGCTCGCCCGGCGCCATCGAATGCCTGAATACACGAATCCGAGTCGATGTGGTCTCGACCGTGACATCGTCCAAGGTCCGCAGAAACGCGAGGAACGTCTCGGTGTCATCCGCTGCGAACACGCCGCTGATCACGAGCGTGTTAAGGGAGGGACTCTCAATTTCGATCGGCACCGCGCCGTACCGGTTGAACTCGGCGGCGACGGCAGCCAGCGGTTCCTGATCGAACGCGATCTGCCGGCGTAGCCACGCGGTGCTGCGCTGAGCGTCGACTGGCGTGGCGTGATCGGGCAGCCTACCGGTTATGACGCGGACCCGAGCGCCGGCGCTCACGTGCAGCTCCTGACCTGGTGTGCTATCGGAGGCAACGGTCACCTGGCCCTCGACAACCGTAACGACCGTCGAGGCGCGGTCGCGATAGACATCGAATTGCGTTCCAACAGCCATGATGTTCGTAGCCCCTGCGACGACGCGAAAACGTCGAGTCGGCTCGTGCGCAACTTCAAAGAATGCTTGCCCCCGGTCGATCTCGATGAGCCGCTCCGCGGGACGATAGCGGACAGTGACGGCCGTGTCGGTGTTCAGGCGCAGCATCGAATTGTCGGCCAGACGCCACGCCTTCTGTTCGCCGTGGCCTGTGGCGAAACGCTGCGGGGCGGGATGATCGGCATTCCACCGGAGAAAACCACCAATCACGACGGCGAGCACGGCGGCGGCAGCGAACTGCCAGCGTTTCCAAACAGGGCGGCGTTCGCGGATCGCCTGCGGCTTCGAGATGTTTGCCTGAAGCGGCCGCACATCGGCCTCATCGACGGCCCCGGCACGCTCAAGAATCGAGTCCAGCGGACTCTCCGGATCGTCGGCCGCTGTCGGCAGCGCCTGCGCGATCAGCGCCACCCCGAGATATTCCTCGACGTGCACTGGGGAGGCCAGCAGCCACTTGTCAAAGGCTTGCCGCTCACCAGCACCGAGGCTTCCGTCTCGATGGGCCACGAACCAGTCGGCTGCCTGGCGCGCGATGAGTGCGAGAACGTCTTCGTCACGAACAGTCATTCGTTTCATCCCCAGCGGGCCATTCGGCGCCGACAGTAGGCCAGAGCCTGTCCGACGTATTGCTTGACCATACGTGGCGATACCTGCAGGTGCTGGGCGATCTGCTGGTGGCTCTGGCCATGCACGTACTGCAGCACCACCGCTGCGTGGCACTTCGGCGGCAGTCCGCGCAGCACCGCGCGTAACCGCTTCACCTGCTGTGCCGTGAGAATCTCACCCTCGAAACTCGGCGCCTGGGCGAGCTGATCCTGAATAGTCGCCTCTTCTACGCTGACTGAGACGCCACGCCGCCGACCAGTGGCAGCATGCTCTTTGGCAAGATTGCTCGCGACGGAAAACAAATACGCCTCCAAATCACGGATCGCGGATATGTCTTTCAATCGGAGCATTCGCAGGTAGACCTCCTGCGCGAGATCGGTCGCGTCAGAGCGCTGGCGGACGCGCCGGTCGAAGAAAGCCTGCAACGCCCCCCGGTGCGCTGCAAACAGTCGCTCCATCAGCGCATTCTTTCCGTCCGCCATGCTACATCGCCTCAACCCCGGCGTTGTGCCTTCATTAGTACTAGAGTGGCGCGGCCGGCCCTGGGACGTAGTATTTTGGACCTTCCGAGGCAGCAGCGCACGGGTGGCCGCAACGTAGCGGCGGCTGTGGCAGGCGCGACATCGGCTAAGACACGAGGAGCCGGCGCAATTCAAAAAAAGGATGGCTCACACCGCTGGAGGGGACTCTTTCCTTATACAGACTCTTCACATTGAAGCCGGCGAGCTGGGAGTAGCGACGAGTGCTGTGGGGATCATGAGAAGTAAAACAATTATCGCGCTGAGGCTCATCGGGCTCGGTCTGCTCGGTGGCTGCTCAGGAGGAGGCAACACGGCCCTGACGACCGTGCCGACAGCGCACCTCGGCATCACGCTTCCCGCCACGATAGTCGCGGCGAGCGCTCCATTCACCTTCACGGTCAAGGCCCTCGATGCGACGGGTGCCGTGGTCCCGACTTATACCGGCACGGTTCACATTACGACGTCGGACACCGCCGCGAAGCTCCCCGCCAATGCGACTCTGGCGCAGGGTGTGGGCACATTCACAGTGACCTTCAACACCCTGGGCAACCAAACGATCACCGCCAGCGACACGGTCGGGGATGCCAGCTCCGGAACCTCGCCCGCCGTCTCCGTGCAACCAATCCCGGTACCCACGATTAAGTCTCTGTCCCCCGCGACGACGGTTAGCGGTGGTGCGGGATTCACCCTGATCGTGTACGGGTCGAACTTCCTACCGAGCTCCGTGGTGCAGTGGAACGGAAGCAACCGCTCCACGACATTTGTCAGCACTGGTCAGCTCACTACCCAGATTACAGCGGCTGATATCGCCAAGGCCGGAACCGCCCCGGTCACCGTGTTCAATCCCGCGCCCGGCGGGGGTAGCTCGAACTCGTCGACCTTCACCATAACGACAGGAGGGGGGTCTGGGTCCAACCCGGTCCCGACGATCATCGCCCTTGCTCCGAGCTGCGTTCCCGCAGGAGAACAGTTCATCAATGCAATAAATGATCAATTGACGGTAATTGGGCCAAACCCGCCTGGTTTTGTTGGAGGTTCAGTCGTGCGCTGGAACGGTAGCGACCGGGCGACCACTGGTAACGGCAGCGTCAACGGACTCACTGCTCAGATTTCGGCGAGTGACATCGCCAAAGCCGGGACCGCCGCGGTCACCGTCTTCAATCCTGCACCCGGCGGGGGTAGCTCGAACTCGTTGACCTTCACCATTACGCCGGGAGCGGTTGATCCGCAATCAATCGCCGTGGACCGCACCGGAAAGTTCGCCTATGTCATGAACGCCGGCTGCAGTGGTGGCAATGGTGGCTATGTGTCCATGTACACGATCAACCCCACGACCGGGGCCCTGGCGTCCATAGGACCACCGGCGTGGACATACGGCTACGGTGTCGACTACGGTTCCGGTGTCTACGCCGGGTCCGTGACCGTAGATCCTGTTGGCAAGTTCGCCTACGTGACCAATTCGGGGGATGTGTACGATTACGGTTTGACGGACGGCGCTAATGGCAGCGTCGCGATCTACACCATCGACGCCACGACCGGGGCCTTGGCCTCCGCAGGAACGATAAACGGAAATTGTCCGGGATTGTGTCTTCCCTCGTCGGTGGCAGTGGATCCATCCGGCAAGTTCGCCTATGTGGCGAATGGCTATGCGGGGGGGTTCATCAATAGTGTTCCATTCAACGTTGCGATGTACACGATCAACGCCACGACCGGGGCCTTAACGTCCATAGGGACGATCGCTACGGGAACAGATCCGACCTCCATCGCCGCGGATCCGTCGGGCAAGTTCGTCTATGTCGTGAACGAGAATATGGGGGCGGCGGCTGGCAACGTGTCCACGTACGCGATCAACGCGACGACTGGAGCCTTAGCGTCGATAGGAACGATTGCTGCTGGAACAGGTCCCGTCTCCATCGCGGTGGATCCATCGGGCAAGTTCGTCTACGTGACGAATTCAGGCTCGAACGATGTCTCGATGTACACCATCAACGCGACCACCGGGGCCTTGAAATCTTCAGGGACGATCTCCACCGGAAAAGATCCTGTCTCCGTGGCCATGGATCCTGCGGGCAAGTTCGCCTATGTAGCGAACTACGGCTCGAACGATGTGTCGATGTACACCATCAGCGCCACAACGGGGGCCTTAACGTCCATCGGAACGATAGCTGCGGAATCGAATCCCTCCTCGGTAGCTGTCCATCCCTCCGGTAAGTTCGCCTATGTGTCGAATGCGAATTCGAACAGCGTGTCGATGTACAGCATTAGTTCCATCGGCACCTTGACACTCATAGGAACGATAGGCACGTGAAGGGGAATCCGTAAGAAGCCGATCATCGTCCCACGACTCCCGAGTCCACCAGAATTAACAAGGAGAAAGCACCATGATTTCCAGATCATTTCGCATCGCTCGAATGATTATTCTTGCCAGCTTTGCGTTCAGTTCCACGGCCTGGGGGGCGACATGTTCAAGCGCCTCTCTGAATGGCACCTACGGGTTTTTGCACGACGGAACAGATAGCAGCGGTGCCCCTGCCACTGCCGCCGTAAGCCGGATCAGGTTTGACTCAGCCACAGGGACATTTGCTGGAGAGACCACAGCATCCCATGCCGGTGTAATTGTCACTGATTCTCTCACTGGAACATACACAGTCGACTCGAACTGCACCGGCATGGGTATTCCCACAGGAGGGAGCCCCTTCTCCATTGTAGTTACGTCAACAGGGTTCTTGGCCGTTCACCCTTTTTCGGAGGGATTCGCCGCGAAGCGGGGCTCCCCGACCTGCACCACTGCCGCAGTTATGGGTAGCTTTGGGTTTGAAGCGACCGGCGTCTTCCTCTCAGGGGCGCCGGCCATAGGATGGGTAGCTTTTATCGGCAATCTGAAGTTGACGGTCGACTCTTCCGGAGAAGGGGTGATAAGCGGACATGTCGCGGGTAGCGAGGGTGACACGACGCTATCGTTCGCTCCCGTCTCCGGTTCTTACAAAGTCAACCCGGACTGCAAGGGGACGGCGACCATCACGCCGAAGGGCCAGTCCCCCCTGAATTTCAGCTTCGTGGTTGTGGACCACGGGAAGGAAATGCTAGCCGTTGACACGGACGAGGCCACGGTTGTCAGCGGTACTCTGGTGCGCGATGACCGTGGTGACAAAGAGCTCCCGCCCAGCGGCTCCGGCGATTGAGGGATCCAAATCGGCCTTGGCAAGGTGCCGTGGCAGTTGCTTCGGGCGCTCACTGCTCGACGAAGCCTTTGTCTGCACAGCTTGCATGTTGTCGGATGCGCTAATCGAGCTCGTAGCGGCCGGCGCGTGCGCTAACGACTGTTTTTGGCATCGAAGGGGACAGCTCGAGCACGTTGGAGTTGAACGATCATTGCACACTGTAGCCACGGCCCTCCAAGCACGCTGATTCAGCCCTGAGATAATCCCTGCGTGTGACTGGAGAGGCGGTGGTCGGAACGGTGCTATCCGCCAGTGAGGAATCAATTCCGGTTTGGCCGGTCGCCCAGTGCTGACACTCGACGCGGTCGGTCGCCTGCTGCGCACTGTTCTGCCCATTCTTAGGGTACGCAAATAGGCTGACGTTCTGGAGTGACTGAGTCGCGGCCACCTGATTCGCGAGATTCCGCGGTGGGCGTACGGTCTCGTACTGGCCCGCCAATGCGTTCCACTGGTAGAAGTTGTCGCCTGCATAATAGTACGTACTGCCATCCCACCAATACGTTGAATAAGAGAGTGGAAGAGCATCGAAATACAGGCCGTAACCGAGAAGACCAAAGCCGTAAAGACCTAACCAGTCATACCCGAAGCGTCCGTAACCAAGGCCGCCGCGCCTGCCAAAACCTCGGCGTCCGTCATGCCCAGCCCCGAAGCCTCCTCCACGGGCACCGCCATAACCTCCTCCATGACCACCACCGCCGCCGCCGTGGGCGTAAGCGATGGTCGCCGAGCTTAGCGCGAGTCCTGCTGCCAGCGCGACCGCACCAAGTCGCAACCGGTCAATCACCGCTACATTGATCATCACGTCACCTCACACACTGTTTATGCTCAACAATCTGCGTCATCGCCGCATCGCCGGCCGGATCCGAGTCGACTCCGATGACGTGTCTCGTACTTCGACAGATGCTATGAGTTAGACCCGCAGCGCGTGGGCCTTATTCCAATTCCGCGAATGTTTTGCTCCGTACCTTGGCGCGTTGCCCATCGGACACGTTCAAAGTGATGACGCAACTTTGAGTAGAGGACTCGGCACATACGGAATAAACCAACCTGGGCGCCGGTCTGCATCTAGGAACTCGAATTCGCTTGGGGGCCATACGAAGCGGCGACTTCACGCGAAAAAGCGAGAAACAGCTTCTATCACACGCAAAGGTTGCCATGGAGGTCGCTATGAGCGCGCTTTCACTCACCGAAGTCACGAATACCAGCTTGCAGATACCAGGTGTCGAACCCTGGTACGCGGATCCGCAAGATTCAGCCCTAACGGTGATGACGGATTTTCGCGAACGAACGTCCGTTACGATCCCGGACACGGCTATGATTGATGAAGCTCTGGATCACATGAGACACAACGGTGTGCGTTGCGCCTTCGCCATCGACGACCGGAGCCGTTTCGTCGTGGGAATGATTACGGCGTACGATATCATCGGTGAAAAGCCGATGCAGTACATGCAGTCCGGGTCGATATTTCGTAGAGAGGTCCTGGTCCGAGACATCATGCAGAAAATCTCCGCATGGCGCGTCGTTGATATCAAGCAGATAGAGCGCGCCACTGTCGCTGCGGTTTCGGATATGTTCGCTCAAAAGCGAATGACTCATGTGCCGGTCATGGAGACTAGCGAAACTGGCGAGCAACGCTTGCGAGGCTTGCTGTCGGCGGCGAAGGTCAAGCGCTTGTTGTCTCGGCCGCCGGCGTTTAGCCGCAATCTAAGCGGCGCTGGCGTATCCTTCGCCATCAGCATGGAATAACGTCTCTCCTTACTCGTCGTTATCTTTGACTGCGAGTAAGGACAGAAGAGTCGCCGAACTTATGTGCTTCTCCACGAAAGCGGCGAGGCCGTTGAATACCTGATCAAGTGGGGGCGTTGCCTCTCCAAAGAGTGCCCTCATCAGCGTCTCGTTCTCGAATAGTCCGTGCAGGTAAACGGCGAGGATCTGGCCGAATTGCCACCCGAGTCCGGGTTCAAGCACGGGACGGAGGTCAAAGTGCGCGGCTGCGGTGCGGCTCATGCCATGGTGGATCTCGTAGGCATCAACATTGATCCCCTGGAGCGCACTCCAAAAGCCGGTGAGCTGGTTAAAGGTGTAGCGGCCGCGGACGGTGCGCTTGTCGTGCTCGAAGCGGGTGAGCAAAGGCAGCAGCGCGAGGCCGCTCGCGTGACCACCCTCGACGCCCTGCGGGTCATCGATTTCCCCTCCGAGCATCTGCAGACCACCGCATACGGCGAGGACCGGTTTGCCTGCACCCGCATGAGCGGAAATTGCTGCCGCGATGCCCGTTTGGCGCAACCACTCCAGATCTGCCGTCACGTGCTTCGAACCCGGCAGAATAATCAGCTCGGCCGCGGCGAGCGTCTCGGGACGTCTCGCCCAGGTGAGCGAACAGGGCGCACGCTTCAGCGGCGCGAATTCATCGTGGTTGCTGATATGCGGGTACGCCACGATAACGATTCGAAGCCCCGAGCCGGTGGGCTGCTCATCGTAGATCCCATCCTCTTCAGGTAGTCCGTGACCTCTCCATAGGGGCAGCACGCCGAGAGTGTCGACACCGGTCAGCTCACGGAGCCGCTGCGGCGCAGGTGCGAGCAGCGCTTGATCCCCTCGAAATTTGTTGAGCACAAACCCCCGGATGTATTTGCGATCCTCGGGCAAGAGGAGCTGATGCGTGCCATAAAGATGTGCGAATGCGCCTCCACGATCGATGTCACAAACGAGCACGGCGGCGGCCGAGGCCGCGCGAGCTATCGGCATGTTGACGAAATCAGAGCCGTAAAGATTGATCTCGGCGGGGGAGCCGGCACCTTCGATCACGAGCACTTCGTTAGAGGCCCGCAGCCGTTCGAGGGACTCGAGCGCCAATGGCCTCACGCGCCGTGCTCGCTCATGCCAGGCAAGCTTGGCCCAGTCGTCACGGCGCCGACCATGCACGATGAGTTGACTCCGGCAGTCCGACTCGGGTTTCAAGAGCACCGGGTTCATGTCGACGTCGGGGGTGGCACGCGCAGCGAGCGCCTGAAAATACTGTGCGCTGCCAATCTCGCCCTGCTCGACCACGCGCGCGTTGTTGCTCATGTTCTGCGCCTTGAAGGGCGCCACCCGGAGGCCTGCGTTCGAGTAGAACCGCGCGAGCGCCGTGGCCAGGAAGCTCTTGCCCGCGCCGCTGGTCGTGCCGAGCACCATGACCGCGCGCGCACTCACGCGGAAGCTCGCAGCCAGCGCGTGATGAGAGCCGGATTCGAGGGGAAGTAGGCGTGAAAATACGAGGCGATGAGACTACCGACGCGATACAAGCGCTCCCCTGGATTTCCCCGCGGATGGCATCGCGCTTGGGCCGAGAAGGGGAGCGCTGTCTCGAAGCGCGAATAATGAAAAGCATGACCTCGAAGCTCATGTCCATCGATCTCGATTGCCTGCAGGCCGAGAGCGGCAAGACGTCGTTGCATGACGCAGCGGCCCGACAGGAGTCCAACCATCGGCCACGAACGACTTTGAAGGTCCTCGATCGATTCAGCGAGCGTCATGAGGCCGCCACACTCGGCGAGAATGGGTACGGCGCGCACGTGCGCAGACCGAATCGATGCTTTGAAGCGCGTCGCCTCGGACAGGGTCGATGCGTGCAGTTCCGGGTATCCGCCTGGAAGCCAGATCGCATCGGCGCTCGGTACCGCTTCGTCGGCGAGCGGTGAGAAGAAGATCACGCGTGCACCGAGCTCGGCGAGGCACTCGAGGTTGGCGGCGTAGATGAACGCGAAGGCGAGGTCGCGGGCGATGGCGATCGTTCTGCCTGACAGACTTACCGACGGGCCCGGGCTGCGAATGGTAGCTGCGGGAGTTGCGGCCGCCTCGGCGCGGGTGTTCCCGCTCGCAGATGTCTCGAGCATCGTCCAGAACACCGGAGAGATCCGAAGTGTCTCGGCGAGGGTCTCGAGGCGCGAATCGAGTGCGCGTACTTCAGCCGCCGGCACGAGGCCCAGATGCCGCTCGGGCAAGGAGGTGGACTGCGCCGGGAGCCAGCCGAGGAGGGGCACCGCGAGCAGCGCGGACTGAATGAGCTCGGCATGACCAGGGCTCGCGATGCGATTCGCGATGACCCCGGCCAATGACACTGGGCCATGGTCGCGCAAACCGCGCGCGATGGCGCCGACCGTCTGTGCCATGGCAGCGACGTCGAGCACGGCGATCACCGGAAGGTCGAAGCGGCGCGCGAGATCGGCGGCGGACGGCTCTCCATCATAGAGTCCCATCGCCCCCTCGACGAGCACCAGGTCGGCGCTCGCGACCGCCGCCGTGAGGCGCACCCGGGTTGCTGCTTCCCCGACCATCCACAGGTCAATGACATCGACGCTCGACCCGGCGGCCTGCGCAAGCACCAGGGGATCTAAAAAATCGGGACCGACCTTGAAAATTTGTACCGTCAGGCCGCGGCGACGAGCGAGGCGCGCGAGCGCAGCCGTGACGGTGGTCTTGCCGGTGCCCGAGGCGATGCCGCTGATCATGAGCGCGCGCCCCATGGGCTATCCTGATCGGCGAAAAGCGTGAGTGAGCGCAATCAGCCGCGTGACCTCCGCGGCGGGACGCGCCGCGAGTCGTACCCATCCGGGTCGAGCGAAACTCTCTGCGTTTCGCAATTTGACACCTTGAGCGCGCAATGCGGCATGCCAGAGGTCCTGACGCTCGAGTGCAACAGGTGGACGATAGAGCCCGTAATGCAATGGGCTCGGCTCACGTTCCCAGCCGGCGTCCTCGAGCAGCCGCTCGCACCGCTCCTTTTGCGAGCGCAGTCTCGCGGCACTCTCGATGAGGAAATTGCGAGCTGTGCGTCTCGTATGGGCGCTCAAGAGCGCAACGCCCTCGGCCGACAGCACCCAGCTCGGGGCGAGTGCGGTGAGCGCTTCGGCACTGAGCGCCGGGTGCGTGGCGTCCGCGCGCGGCAGCACCAGGTAAGCGGCGCGCACCCCCGTGACCGCGTGGAGCTTGTTCGGCGACCAGAGCTGGATCACCTCATCGGGTGGAACCGCGGTCGAGGACGATCCCCCTCGTGGCAGCGGCTTGAGCACGGAGGCTGGGTCCTCGCTCAGTAGGGCGTGGAAGGGGTGGTAGGCCAGATCGAGCACCTGCGGTGATAGCGATGGATTCAAGGTTCCCTCGGCGGGCGCTGCGACCGGCCATCGGCCGGTCGGGTTGTCGGGAACGCAGCAGAACTTAAGAGCCCCGGCGCGCGTCTCATCGAGCACTGTGAGCCCGAGGGTGTGTCCTGCACGGCGATACTCACCGAAGCTTGTGCGAGCGGCGCTCATGCGCTCGCCGCCGGCGAGTCGCCACGCGAGAACCAGGCGCCAGATGAGCTCGCTCGCGCTGCCGCCGACGACGACGCGCTCGAGTGCGACCTCGTGGTGTTCGGCGAGCAATTGACGCACGGCGCGATAGCCCGGATCGGGGTAGCGGGTGCGGTCGGCGCGCCTTATCTGCGCGAGCACAAACGGATTGGGACCAAGCGGGTGCGCATTGGTTGAGAAGTCACTGCGAATCGGTGGTCCCTCGTCAGGACCTCCGTGCTCGATGGTTAGGGTGCGCATCTGCCGCATACGGCGGGCAAGACCGCGCCGCCGAGGGATAGGGCGAGGAACCCGAGCGCGGCCGCCATCAGGGCCGCGCGGCCCGCGATGCGCAGGCCGCGCTCGAGGTCGTCCGCCGCCGGTGCTGGCGAGCTGGCATTGAGCACGTACACGTGGGGTTTGCCGAGGCGCACACCGAGCGCGAGCGCCAAGGTTCCCATGGGCCAGCCGCCATTCGGCGAGGGCGTTCGCGCCGCTTCCCGTGAAAGACCGCGCGCCCACGTCGGTGTGGCGAGCGCGAGCAGCACCGCGGAGATGCGCGCAGGCACGTAGGAGAGCACATCATCGATACGGGCCGCGCATTTGCCGGCCCACTCGAAGGCGCCCCGGTAACCCCAGCACGCATCGGCGGTATTGGAAAAGCGATAGAGCGCGGCGCCCGGAAGACCCGCAAGCGCAAACCAGAAGAGCGGCGCTACCCAGGAGTCATTAAAATTCTCCCCCAGGCACTCGATGGCGCTCTCGCGCACCTCGCTCGCGGTGAGACGCCCGGTGTCGCGGCTGACGATGCGGCGCAGCTGCTTGCGTCCGTCCTCGACACTGCACGCAAGCGCCTGCTCAACTTCGCGCACCTCGTCGCGCAGCAAGCGCCAGGCGAGCAGGGGTTTGAGCGCAACGCCGAACAGAAATCCCTCGATCAGGAGCCGCCCCCCTGGCGGCACCAATGCTCCGATGCCGGTGACGGCGCGTGACGCGAGCCAGGCGAGGAGGGTGACGAGTAGGGCGCAGAGCAGCCAAGCGCAGGCGCCTCGGGCGAGCGCGCTTGAGGGCGAACGCTCGGACCACGGTGCACCGGCGCCCACGCGCGTAAGCAACCACCCCATGCCAACCACCGGATGCCAGGCTGCCGGTGGCTCGCCGAAAACCCAATCGATGCCCGTCGCGGTCAGCACCCCGAGGGCGCGCGCGGCCGCAGGGCCAAAGTCGGGGCTCGCAGCAATGAGCTCAGTGTTCAATACCATGCTGCGCCGGGACGCCTGCCTGAAAGGCGTGTTTGACGAGTGTCATCTCGGTGACGGTGTCGGCGAGCTCGACGAGAGCTGCGGGGCAGCGGCGGCCGGTGATGCACACGTGCACGTGCCGCGGGCGATTGCGCAAGGTTTCGATCACCGGCTCGAGTGCAAGCCAACCGTAGTTGATCGGATAAGTGATCTCATCGAGCACGACCAGAAAATGGGCGCCGACGCTGATGGCCTCGGCCGCCTGGGCCCAGCCCGAGCGCGCGAGCTCGGCGGAATGCTCGAGGTCCTTGCTTTTCCAGCTGAAGCCATCACCCAATCCCTCGAGCTTGAGGCCCAGGCGCTCGAACGCGCGATGCTCGCCGAAGCGGGCAACCCCGACTTTCATGAACTGAAAGATGCGCACCGATTTGCCGCGGCCGAGGGCGCGCAAGGCGAGGCCGAGGGCCGCTGTGGTTTTGCCCTTGCCATCACCCGTATGAATGAGCACAAGCCCGCGGCGCTCGCCGATGGGCTTGACGTAGCGGCGCTTACGTGGAGGCGATTCGCTCATGCGGTGGGTCTCGAGCGTGTCGCCCACTCCAGAGACGTCGCGAGTGCACGCATGTCCTCGATGATCCGCGGACCCGGACGATCGAGGATGTCGCTAACGTCTGCACGGAAGCTGCACAGGTGACGTTGCTCGACCGAGCGCTCGAGCCTTTGTCCATTCTCCGCAAGAGCGAGCTTGGCCGCGAGGAGCTCGATGGTTCGGTCGATGTCGGCGTAGGTGCGGGTGTTAACGGAGACGGCGTCGATGCCGAAAGGTCGCAGGCGAGAGACCAGTTGCGTGGCGCGCCGAGCAAACACGATGTCCGGCTTAAGTCGCACGATGGCCTCGACTTCGGGCTGAGCCGAGGAGCCCACCCGCGGCAGGGTGTCGATCCGTGCAGGCAAGTTGGAGAAGCGATCCACCGCGACCCATCGATCGCAGGCGCCGAGCGCGCATACCGTCTCGGTGAGCGAGGGCTCGAGGGTTATCAGACGAGCGGGGAGTGCTGCGGAGGTCGTGCTACTGCATGTGGGTGCGGCATTGAGCCGCTGGGCGAGCAGCAGGCTCGATGCGAGCAGGCTGAGCCCTATCCATAGGGTCGAGGCGAGCAGTCGCTCCTTCATGAGATGCTCGATGTTACGGTCGCGTCGCCGACCGGCCAGAGCCGCCCCTCGGGGGGTACGCGTGCGATGAAGTGCCCCTTGATGCCCTCAGGCCAGTGTGCATAGCGCACGTACCCGTCTTCGGTGTCGAGATACGCCGATGCGAAGTCGAGCAGCGCATTTGCTGCTTCCACGCTCGGTGCAAATCGGCCCAGCAGATAACCCAGCCGACCGGGGCTTCGCAGGAACAGGGTGCAATGCTCACGACAGGCGAAGAGGCAGGGCATGGCCTCGATGACCAGCCTTGTACCGAGAGAATGTGAGCTCAGCGTTTGCTCGAGCTGGTCTCGCCAGACCACCCCACCGGTTCGCCCGATTGCATCCTCTCGTGCTGCGCTGGAGAAGCGACAGGTCGAGCAGACGACCAGGCTCGCGGAGGTAGGGGTCCCTGTGGGAAGCTCGCCCTCAGGCGCGCGTTTATTGCTCGACATACTCTGCCCTCGTGCACCCACCGTGCAACGTCGCGTTGGCTCGCAATCGCAGGTCGGTATACGGGCTCGTGAGTGGATCGCTCCGTCCGGGGCCGCCTTCCCACGCTTGGAAAAGCGCAGTGGCATCTGGACCCGGCTTGACTCACCTACCGTTGCGGGGGCAGCGCCGGCTTGACTTCACGTGTCACCGGCTTCCCGTTTCACCCGAATGCGTTAATGCATCCGGACTCCTTACGATGGCTTTAGTGTGCGCGCCCGCTTTGGCGTTCGTCAAATTCGTGTTGACGAGACACGCGATGAGCGGCATAGGATCGCAGCGCATGAGGCATGGCGTTGCACCCCCAGCCGGCTTCGCGCGAGCGACAGGTCATCACGGCGAAATCCTGCAGGGCGTCTTTCTGTACGCGGGCGGTCGGTTGGTTCCGGGGCTGGTGAGCCTGCCTTGCGCTCGGTTCAAATCGACGGCGTGGTTCGTTCGCACGAGGGAGCGTTCGATCGACTGCCGCAAGGGAGGATGGCTGCGTGTGGTCACGGGCGAGGTGCGCCCAGCGCGGTATGCAAAGGCTCTTAAAGCCGCGCAACTCGCTTTGCAAATGGTTGAGTCAGCGCTGCCAGGTTCGCTTGCGTTTACCCAAGGCGGCTACTTGTATCTGCGGTCGAATATGACGCCGCGGCTGGGGTTAGGGTCTTCGACCGCGGATGTGGTCGCGGCGATCCGGGCGGTGGGTAACGCCTATGGCGTGCATTTTTCGGCGGAGATGACAGCACGATTCGCGGTGGACGCCGAGGTGGCGTCCGATCCTTCGATGTTTGCCGAGTCTGAGCAGGCGCTGCTGTTCGCGCAGCGCGACGGCAAGATTCTCGAGGAGTTCTCTTCCCCCGTGCCGAGCTTGATGCTGCTCAGCATCGATACCGATCCCACCGGCGGGGGTGTCGACACGCTCGCCCGGTCCGTGCCGAACTATTCGATCGCAGAACTCAACACTTTCGCCGACCTGCGCCAAACATTGGCGGACGCGATTCAGCGCGCCGATCTCGAGTTGCTCGCCGCGGTCGCGAAGGGAAGTGCTGAGATCAATGAGAACTATCTGCCCAAGCGCGGTTTTGAGGAGATCGCCCGCATCGGCAGGAGCGTAGGTTCCCTCGGGGTGCAAGTCGCTCACAGTGGAAGCGTGATGGGCCTCGTGTTCGACCCAATGGCTCGGGATCTCCCGCAATGTCTCGAGGAGTGCGAAGCGCGCCTAAGGCAGCTGGGTTTCGATCGCATTCGGCGTCTTCGTACCGGAAATACTCCCCACACAGCAACGACTCCCTTGTGCAGTGGCTGAGGCGTTCCCAGTTGACTCGGGTCGTGGAATGCGGCAGCTTATCGTCACACGGCAAGTTCCCCGTAGGGGATTGAAAGGGAACTCGGGTGCAAAACCCGGGCTGCCCCCGCAACTGTAAGTGGTGTGCCTCGCATCGAATACCACTGGACTTCGCATGGTCCGGGAAGGTGATGCCGGGACGTCCAAGCCACAAGCCAGGAGACCTGCTCGTCGTGGTCGCCCAACGTACGGCCGGGGTGTGCCGCGCGTGAGGAGTTCCCGAGTGGCGACAAGGGTGCTCGCGCCGATGCGTGAGCGCTCGCGGATCGTCAATTTGAGGGAGCTTGCTGTTGCACCACATTCGCCAGCGTCACGGCCGGGGCACGGCCGTCGTGGCCCTCGTCGCGTTCTGTATTTCTCGTCCGTCAGTTTGGGCCGCCGATACCGACGAATCACTGGACGAGATCGTGGTCGTCGCCAATCGCTCCCCGGAGCCCTTATCGAAGGTCGGCAACTCCGTCTCGGTTCTGGATAACGCCGCCATCGAGGGCAGTCAGAAGGTCAATGTGAGCGAGTTGCTCGCGACGACTCCCGGAGTCACCTTCAGCCGTAACGGCGGGCCGGGCACGACGACCAATGTCTACATTCGCGGGGCCGATTCCGATCACAGCATCGTGCTCATCGACGGAGTCGTCCTGAACGATCCCTCGCTTCCCGGCAGTAGTTTCGACTTCGGCAACCTTCTGGTCGGCGACATCGCGCGCATCGAGATCCTTCGTGGTGCGCAGTCGACACTTTATGGGAGCCAGGCTATTGGCGGCGTGATCAACATCATCACGGCAGAGCCCCAGCCCGGATTCGGCGCCGATGTGCAGGCAGAGGGCGGCAGTCTCGGCACCGCGCTCGCCAAAGCCGGCATCGGCGACAAAACCGAGGACTACAGCCTTCGCCTGGGTGCCACCTACTACGCAACCGACAGTGTGCCCGCACTCGATCGCCGCTACGGGGGCACCCTAACTGATCCGTATCACGACGCGGTGGTGAGCGGGCGTGCCACTTACAATGTCACCTCGGACTTTCAGCTGGACGAGCGTGCCTACTGGACCGAAGGTCGGGTGTTCTATGACGGCACGCCTCCGCCTGACTACGTACTCGCCAACTATCCCCAGTACGAGAACGTGCGTCAGCTCGTCGACTACACGGGCATTAATTTTGATCTGTTCGGTGCCAAGCTCAAGAATCGAGTCGCTTATCAGTACACGCTGACACAGCGCTCAGACTACAACTCGGCAGTGGACCCCATCACTCAGACAGACAGTTACCGCGGCAACAACAGCCGCGTCGAGTATCAGGGCACCTTCGCGATCACCCCAGGTTACCAGGCAGTGTTCGGTGCACAGCAGGAGAAAAGCTGGCTGAATATCACACCCTTCGCGCCCGGGCACGCCGATACGGGCGAAGTTGGAGAGTATTTGCAAGTGCAAGGTGAGGTGGTTCCCGGGCTTACCTTGACGACCGGCGAGCGGCACGATCACTACGATACCTTCGGACAGCACTACACCGGGCAGGTGGCCGCCGCCTGGTCTTTGCCAAGTTCCACTGTTTTTCGCGCAAGCTGGGGTCAGGGGTACAAGGCGCCCTCGCTTTATCAGCTCTACAGTCCCTACGGAAACACCGCTCTGCAACCCGAGCAATCGCGAGATTGGGACGCGGGCATCGAGCAGCATCTATGGAACGATCGCGTCACGCTCTCAGCTGCTTACTTTCAAGCGCGTTTCGATGATCTGATTCAGTTTCTTGCCTGCCCGGGCAGCCCTCTTTGCACGAATCCCATGTACGCCGAGAATTTTGGCTATTACGCCAACGTCGATCGCGCTAAAACGAATGGCGTCGAACTGCAGGCAGCCGCTTCGATCACCGCTAAGCTCTCCGTGGCGGGCAACTACTCGCATATCAAGACAGCTAACGAGACGCCTGGATCCCCGACCTATGGCCAGCAGCTTTACCAGCGACCGGAGGATGCCGCCAACCTCGCGCTCACCTACCTTTGGCCGCACGAGGTGAAGACGACGGTGGCCGCCCGCTACGGTGGGCCAAGTCTCGACCAGAATTTCAATGTCTTTCCAACGACCACGGTCCGCTTGGGCGGCTACACGCTAATCGATCTGCGCGTGTCCTATGCCGTGAACCGGCAGCTCGACCTGTACGCTCGGATCGATAACGCGACGAACAAGTGGTACGAAACGACCTATCAGTACAGTACCTGGGGGCGCACTGCCTTTCTCGGATTGCGTGCGCGGACGCGGTGAACACGGAGGCGGGACGCTGAGACGCGAACCAGACCCAGCAGATCAACTCACTCTTGATGGCTCAAGGAGACATGACATGACTGATTCGATATTTTCTTCAGTGCCGATGAGGACAACCGTGGCCATAGCCGCTCTCACGATGGGAAGCGTGCTGTTCTCGAAGGGTTTCACCTGCGCCGTTCCTGTAGCCGCGTTCGCCGCGATTGCCAGCCTATCCTTCGGACGCAGAACGGCGCTGCTCGCAACGGCACTCGTATGGTTTGTCAACCAGGTGATCGGCTTCGCTTTCATGCACTATCCCACAGATCCTGCCACGCTCGCCTGGGGAGGTGCACTCGGCGCGATTGCTTTACTGACGTGCATGACGGCCGGATATTGCTCGCGCCGCCTCCCTGGTCACGCTGGCGCGTGCGTCGTTCTTTTGGCTGCTTTCTTCACGTACGAGATGTCGCTCCGTGCTATCGATGCGGCACTCGGCACGGCGGCCTTGCATGTCGGCTTGTCGAATCTTGCTCGGATTGCATCGCTGAACGCTTTGGCCTTCGGTGGATTCTGGGTGCTTAAGTTGATTGCAATGTCAACCGTCTGGGGTCGACGACTCTTTCGTGGTCCTAACAACCACTTGGCCGCATGGGTTCGGAGTGGACCGTGAGATCCCTCGCTCATCCCGAGCCGTCCCGCCCGTTGCCCTCGCCGGTCAAGGTCTTTCTTGATTGGCTTGAGTGGCTTCCGCCCCAGAGCAACATCCAATTGGAAGCGGCGCGGGCTGTTGCGCACATCGACCGTCGGGGGCTTCAGCATCGAGACGCACTCGCCCTGCGGACGTTGCTCGATGCCGTGGCGGGCCCAGCATCAGGACCGAAGCCATGAAAGGTGGCTATCCACAACGGATCGTCTGTCTCACCGAGGAACCGACCGAGGTTCTGTATGCACTGGGTGAGCAGGACCGCATCGTCGGGATCTCGGGATTTACAGTTCGCCCCACACGCGCTCGCCGCGAGAAACCCAGGGTCAGTGCCTTTTCGAGCGCAAAGATCGAACGTATCCTCGAGCTTCAGCCGGACTTCGTCATCGGCTTCTCCGATATCCAGGCTGACATCGCCCAGACGTTGATCAAAGCAAGGGTCGAGGTCTGGATCAGTAATCACCGGTCTGTCGAAGGGATTCTTGGGTACGTCAAACGGCTCGGCGCCCTGGTCGGCGTCGCCGATCGCGCTGCCCACTACGCAGGCGAGCTCGAGCTACAGTTGGAAAAAGTACGGATGCGCTCCGCAGCGATCGGTCGCCGCCCGCGCGTGTACTTCGAGGAATGGAATGACCCCATGATCAGCGGGATACGCTGGGTCAGCGAACTGATCCATGTTGCCGGTGGGGACGATATCTTCCAGGAGCGCGCGGTTAATCCCCTGGCCAAAGATCGCATTCTTGCGGATTCAGCCGAGATCCTTCGTCGTGCGCCGGATATCGTTCTGGGCTCATGGTGCGGGAAGCGCTTTCGTCCGGAGCAAGTGGCCAATCGCCCTGGGTGGCAGGATGTTCCGGCGGTTCGCCAGGGGGAGCTTCACGAGATCAAGTCACCGCTCATCCTGCAGCCCGGATCGGCGGCACTCACCGATGGACTGCAAGCGATCCACCAGGTCATCCTTCGATGGGCTGACCGCAATGCAAAGGGCGATTGACTACAATCAGGGACAAAAACGGGGCTCAAATTAGGCACGGTCGGCTCGAACGTGCCAGCATCAGAGCGACCAAGACCTTTAGCGCGTGCTGACCGGGATGCGTATTTACCGTTGTAGCGACCCCCGGCCACCAACAAAAACAAAATCTTAAATCAACGACTCGAGCCGGGTGTCTTGAAATGCCTGCCGATTCTGCTGTCAGAATCGGCAGGTGAATGAAGCTCGAAAGTGCTCGTCAATCGAGACGTTGAACAATCGGGCAATTGATGGAGAATCCCGAGCTGCCGAAGGGCGCGCCGCCCGGACCGGTGATCAGGCCGTCTTGTACGAACGTGAGGATCTGAAATTCCTCACGAAGTTGCCCGCGAAAGCCCTTGTTGATCGCATCCTCAGTCCACGCGAACAGCTGAGCGTCCCACGCAGGGCTGTAATCGAGTGCGATCGTTGGGATTCCGCCGACGACATTATTCGGCCGGTGCCCATCGGCCAAATCTGCCGATAGACCCTGCCTCAGCGGGTTGTTGCAGGCTCCCGATTCCGGCCCGTTCGTCGAGATAAAAATACGCTCGACAGGACTTGCAAAGCTGTCGTCGTGGCCCAGTAGCAGCTTACCCATGAGCGGGGCGTACGTGTTGTGTTCAATTGCCGCTCCAAGGGGGATGCTCGTGTCCATGGAGAGATACCATACCGGCCGCCCAAAACTGAAGCCATTGATCAGGTTGAGGGTGACCGTCATGTTGACCGGATCGATCGCTACAACCTGGTCATGCACCTTCGAATAGTCCACATTGCCGTTGGGGAAGTTGATTTGAGCGGCATCGACATCGAATGCCACCATTGGGGCGTTGTAGATCACATTAGCGGCATTTACGATGCGAACGTACGGGCTGTAGTTTGCATCTCCCACCGATCCAGCCGCGAATGATTTGGGCGGGAATTCGGCTCCTGCGGGGCCAGGAACAATTTCGCGCTTGGGCGCAAAGTTGACCGTCCCCTTGTCAAATACGATATCGCCGTTGGCATCCAGGTTCCCCGTCCTCGAGGCCAGTGAGGCAAAGGTGAGCTTGGTGGAGAAGTTCAGACCAAGTTCCGCCGCTACTCCCTGGTTGTCGACATCGGTCAGGACGTACCAGATGGCCTTGTTGGTGCCCGCGAGACGGCCCTTATATAACGGTATGGTAATAGTTCCGTTCTTGGCGTCGACCGTGCCGGAGTTCAGCAGTTGCACCGGCCCGACCAGACTCGGATTGACCGTCGAGGGTGAGGGCCCGAAATAGCTCAGAGGAACGGTCGCACCCACGGACGGGGGCGCGGGGAATAAGTCACACCCTGGACCAGGCCCAATTGCTCCGGGTCCCGGGCCTTGTGCTGAGTTGAACGAGGACGAGGCTACCAATGCAGCAGCCGGCTCCAGGGTCGTGGCTGGCTTTGCGACAGGACGTTTCGCTTGAACGTGCATCGCCATTGCTTCCGGAGAGAGTGGCTCCCTGGTCAACGGCGCGACCTCTGCCATGGCGAGCGATGCAACAAGGCCGCCCAGGAATAGACCGCTCAGAGTGACGGCGACTCGACCGTTTGCGAATGCATTCAGTCGTGTCCAACTTTCCGTTGGTCGCGTTTTCGACATCAATGGACTGCGAATTACCGATTTCATTTGTGGCTCCTAATACTGACGAGTGTCGCATTCAGCAACGAGTGGGACCGGCCACCGCAACGGTCGGTCAAGTCCACCTGTATGCTTTGAATGACCCGCGTGAGACTCACGAGGTACGGAAAAGTTACAGCGATTTGTTTTCGTTGCAGCCGGCAGTTCGCGTTGCGCGACCCCCGTTGCGTCCCAGTTCGACGCGTCGACGCCTAAACCAATCGTTAGCTTCCGAGCTTCCGTGCCAAGCTCGCCTTCAGGCGTTCGCTGAATCCCGCAGGCATATCAAACACGCGGCCGTCGCCGACCAGGCGAACAATATTGCGAGTCCCATCCAGAACGGCAACGCAGTGTTTGCACACACTAAAATGCTCTTCCATTCGCTGGCGGATCGCGGGCTCTACGGCCTCATCGATGTAGTTCGACAATTCCCGCCAAACCTCAACGCAACTGATGTCTACGGTGATCATGTTACCAGGGTCTCACTTCTCTCCAGCTCCCGCCTCCGCTGCTCCATGCGCCGTCGAGTCCGGGCGCCAGTGCATCGCGTACCTTCAATCTTGCCCGAAGCAGTCGTGTCTTTACCAAAGCCTGGCTAATTTGCAGGACCTCCGCAGTCTCTGCAATGCTCAGATTCTGAATATCCCGCATAACGAACACCTCTTGATATGCGGGAAGTAGTGAGGCAATGGCATTCCGCAGGGCGGTGCGAAGCTCGGCCCTCTGCAAGGTTTCAGATGGAGTATCGCGCCAATCCGCAAAATCCTTCGGACAATAGTCGCCTTCCTCATCCTCGGCCGTCTCGTCGATGGAGTCGTACAGAAACCTGTGGTTTTTGCGTCGCTTCGTGCGCGCCTCATTTACCGCTATTTGGATGAGCCACGTGCTGAACTTGGATTCTCGCCGGAAGGAATACAGCTGCACAAAGGCCTTGAGAAACGTCTCCTGCGCCGCTTCTTCGGCATCCGCCTCATTTTGCAAGACTGAGACCGCCGCGATAAAGACACGACGTTCATAAGGGCTTATCAACTCGTAGAAGAGTTGCGTCTCTCCGGAAACCACGCGCTCGAGTAGTGCAAGTTCTTGATCCGGCGTACGTGCCATTGGAATCTGAGCTGGCGATGCTGACGTTGCAGATGACCCCACTGCGTGCATTCGAAAGTACCCCGTACTTGCTCAAATCGTTTCAGGATCAGTTCCACGACTTCAAGCAATGGACCGCAGCGAGGTTGGATTTATTGCATCGAATGCAAATAATCTAAAAATGCATATGGTTGGCGTGAAGCGAGATGCGTACTGGCGGCATCGCCCGCTTGCCTTGAACGAGCGGGGACGCCCACTTCGCCCACAGAGCTGCCGCAGCATTCGATCATCGCGGGTCCTGCTGGGCGCGGCATGGGGGCGGGGCCTTCACGAGGATTGCAAGACAACTTCCGTGCGCTGGGAGGCCAGGTGGTACCGAATGGAGGCGAAGTCGCGACGGTTGCCGCCGTGGCAGGACTTGGCAGCATCTCCGCCGGCGAGCTTGGCATGGTCAGAGAGCTTCAGAATGGCCAGCTCGTGCGAAGGCTCCCTGAGAGGATGGGTAGCGCGGACATCAATGCCTTATTCCCGCGGGCCGGGCGAGGAAGTGCGCAAGACCACTACCTTTGCGATGGGCATTACCGATCAGCAGCTCTTCGGAACCGTGCCCCTGGAAGGTCGGTAAGTCGAAAGACCTGGCGGAGGCGATCGCGTTCCTCGTCTCGCCGCGGGCTGGCTACATCACCGGTGACAACCTCTTAGTCAGCGGTGGCTGGGCCTCGCTGTCCGGGGCTAGAGAGTTCGGCTGGGTACTGCCGGGCTTGATTCGTTCTATGCGGATACGAAGACGCAGCTTCGGCCACCACTGAGCTGCCGATCACCTCACCGGGTATGCGCGGCGATCGCAATTCGCCGGAGCAGGGCGGCGCCGCATCAGACCACTCACCGGACGAATCAACCACCGGTAGGGTAGGAATAAAGTGAGCGATTTTCGATCGTTGCAGAATATCCGTGTTTCCGTTCGTAACCAGGTGCGCCCAGCGTCCAGTACTTCAACCGAAAAATTGAGCACGAGCTTCGGTACACCCATGGCGCCGAACCGTTCGAACGCATGCGTATCCGCGATGGAGACGATCCCGTAATCGAATCTCCAAAACCGTCCAACCAAGCCGAATGCGACTTCCCGATCGGGAAGTCGACCAAGCCTTGTGAAATCATCGAGTCCAAACGTGGGCTTGTCCTTAAGCTGGCTGTGGTAGCCCAATAAGCTGACAAGCCGACCTGGTGCTTCCCTCAAGCGAATAAACCATTGAACCCATGGATCATCTACGATTCCCGGCGTATTGACCGCATCGAGTAGGGCGCCTGGCGCCGCGTCCTGATGTAGCTCTCTGAACTGGTACACCGGCGAGTAAGTGTCGATCAGCGTCATGGGATGATGTCGAATGTCTTGATCACGAGTGGAGTATCGACAATTAAGTGCGGCGCGATTATATGGTAGCTGAGCGCATGCACCCAGGCATTGCCGGTTCGCAGTGTCAATACGCTCTTGAACATCCCCGGTCCGAAGTATTGAAGCAGCACGAAGATGAGCGACAGCGTGGCATGGGTCGGGGAACTGAACGTGGACCAACCTTCGACAATATGCATTGCCGCATACGTGAGCCCACCTAGCAATACGGTCGTGATTCGCGAGCCCGACAACGCAAGATAGCGGGGCAACAAGATCGCATAGATCAGCATCATCGTCGGGAGCACCGTGCCCATAAAGAATATCAGCAGTGTGAGGGGTGCTCCGATCAGTATTTGATGTGCACTCAGACTAAAGAGTGTCTTGTCAAAGACTGCAAGCTCGAATGCGGACTCGACCGCGATAACCGCTACGATCAAGATCACGTCGTTTCGACGGTCGCTAGAGCGCAGGTTAAGCTGGGTGTTTGTATAGCGGCGCCGGAAATAGAGGTAGGGCAGCAGCGCAAATACCACAAAATTGTACAGCGCCCACGTCCACATTTCGCCACGCTGGGGTGCGACGCTACAGCCAAATACCGTGCCGGCGATGTGGAAGCTAAAGGGCCGGTACCCCAGCGCCGGACCCAAGATCCAGCCGCCCACCTGGCCTAGAGCCGCATAGCCGATCAGCAGCAGCGTCTCTCGCAATGCCATTTGACGACGAGGTGCGCGGCTCGCGAGGTCCGGGACGATGCGCCCGCGAGTGAGCAGGAAGACCAACCCCATTAGACCAAGGATCTCGATCAGTGTGATGCTCGGGGCAGCCAGCTGCAGCGCGAAGGGCAGTGCGGCGACCGCCGGGCGATCGAATGGAAGCGAACCACCCGCAATCCATATCACCAAGAGGTATCCGGCGACCCAAAGGATGATGGTAACTTGGACGCCACGATGCCTGACGAGGGCTCGAAACTCCGCAGACGCTATGGCGGGAATCTGCGGTCTCGATTCACTGCCGGCATCCATCGATTCGCGCTCCCGGCAGGTGGAAAGTCAACAGATGGGCGAAATTCCGGCAATGCCCAGGGGAGACTGTCGCAGTGTATGCCCAATTCGCCGACTTTATCGCAAATTAGCAAGCCAAAGATGGCCAGAGGCAGGAGTGAGGTCGATTCCGGGCAGTCGGCAAAGCACTCGGGCATCCCGAGGAGCCCGTGGATCTTTCCGCTCGACTTGAACTCGACGATGGAATGAACAACGCGTTCGACAGTATGACGGGGCCCGCGGATGCGTCGCCGCGGCGATGTGGTTCTCTGCCTTCAGGTACGCGCGATCCGAGCGGCGGCCAAGAACGCGGCGCTCCGCATCGGTGAGCTATTGACCCGGTTGCCGGCACCGTCTGAAAGGGCGCATAGACGGGCGGCCTCGTGTATCCCCGCAAAGTGATTCTGATGTCCGCAATGCGCCGTGCGTTACGCACGTGAAAGAGACGCTGTTCAAGACTAGAGCCGCTGGAGCGACAGTCTGGATCCTGAGATAGCCAAAGTCTCTTTTCGTGTTCATGAAGAAGACCAGCAACTTTTTCCACAAGATATTCTCCGACGGAATGTCGGCCTCGCTCGGCAATGCAGTGGAACACGTGACATCGAGCCGCTGAGCTCCGACAGGTCGGAGCTGACGTACGCCCCTGAATTTGGCGCTAGGCCGCCAATGACCAGGATCGTGTCTGCCCGCCCAGGAAGTGCCATCTATCGCGAAAGACGCGGATTCAATTTACCGCATCCGATGGCGGCGACTAATTTTATCTCGGCAGTAACCTCTTCGCGTCGGCTCGGTACCTACGCCGAGTGTCTATTTGCACTGAGATTTGGAGGATCAATGAAATTGAATCACTTGCAGAAGAGCCGAATGGTCGTTCCGGCGGTTGTCACCACCCTCGGTAGCATGATCATCGCAGCTTGCGGGGGCGGGGGAGCGAGCATCGGCGGAAGCCCGACGGCCAGCACGGGGGGTCAGCAGACATCGACGGTCTTCATCGATACGGCCTTGGTCGTGGATAAGTCGGAGGTAGTAGCATCATCGAAGATCGCGGATGCTAATTTGCAGAATCCTTGGGGCATCGCTATCGCCACCGGATTGCCGTTTTGGATCGCGGACAACAACAGCAATCTCGCCACTCTTTATAGCGGTGCGGGGGACATAGAGACGCAGGAGGTCACCGGTTCCCCCGGCAAGGGCATCGCTATTCCAGCGTCGGCAGCAGGCGTGCAGGCCAATCCGACGGGCCAAGTCTATAACGGCAGCGGCGGTTTTCTCATTGCGACCAGTAACGGCCAAGAGACCGCCTTGTTCATGTTCGCCGGCGAGGGCGGCACGATCGCCGGATGGGCAACGGACAGCGGCTCGACGGCGGTCACCGTATACGATGATGGCGTCGCGAACGGCGCCAATCACGCTGTTTATAAGGGTCTTGCGTTAGGCACGGTCAACGGCGCGACATTTCTTTATGCGACCGATCTGCACAACAACAAAGTCGATGTGTTCGATACAAACTTTTCTAAGCCGGTGGATATGCAGGGTAAGTTTGTAGACCCGGCGATTCCGCAGGGATTTGTTCCCTTCGGCATAACGGCCGTCAACAACCAGCTCTACGTGACCTATGCGATGCAGGACACGGCCAAACATGATGAGGTGACGGGAGCCGGTTTGGGATATGTCGATTTGTTCGATCTGGCCGGTAACCTCGTGAGTCGTTTTGCCTCGACCGGCGTGCTCAATGCGCCTTGGGGGATCGCGGTGGCGCCGAACGGTTGGGGCTCTCTCGCGGGAGATGTACTGATTGGCAACTTCGGTGACGGGAAGATCAACATCTTTAAGCCCAACGGAACGCAATTGGCGACCTCGCTAGGGTCGCTCAAGGGCAGCAATGGGCAACCATTCGCCTTTCCCGGATTGTGGTCATTGGTGTTTGGCAACGGAGACTCCGATAAGCCGCTGACGGCTCTGTTCTACACGGCTGGATTTGCCAGTCAAACGGACGGGGTATTCGGGACCATCAGCTCCTCGACGAGTTCAACGACGACGACGGGCGGAGGGGGTTATTGAGTCGGCTCCAGCCTAACCCCGCTGCCACACCCGCGCATAGCGCGGGTGTGGCACAGCGAGCGGCAGCGACTTGACCACGAACGCCGCACGAAAATGAAGTCAAAGTTCTTTGGTTTGATTCGGAGAATCTTTTCAGGTCCCTACCTCTTCTCGAACTGGATTTAGCAAACTCTCAATAGCCCTTGGGAGGCCGCCTCCCCTGCGGGTCGAAGCGATGCGCCTGAGAGTGCCGCTACCAGCATGAATCCCGAGTGACCGTCCGGGAATGCAGCGCCTACTCGGGTCCGCGCCCTTTATTCTCGGATGATGCGTTCGAGCGCATTGTTCATCCGCAGCTGTCCGGTGATTACTAGGACAACCGGTAGGCGAAGTCTCCTGGCCTTTGGGCTCAACGATCTCTGGAGCTCTCGAAAGCCGCATCGCGCGAAACTTAGTGGCGATTTCTTGGCTCTTCGGAAAGCTCGGCTACGCATTCATAGGCAACCCCTATCAACTCCATTCAAACATTCGATTGGGCACTCTTTCGTGGGGCGCGCATCATGCAGCCAGCTGAGCGAGCGTCATCCGCCGCCTGCGCGAAGCCAGCCCCGGAGGCGAGCATGAACAAGTCAAAGTGGATGAGTCCCTCTCGCGCGATGATGATCGCCTTCGCGTTCGCCGCTGGAAGCACGCGAAGTTTCGCCGCACAACTCGATGAAGCACCGCATGGCGCGATGCGGATGCAAGAGCAACAGCAGCGCCTCGACCAGTTGATCAAACGAAACCTCGATCCCCCTGCGGGAATTGATCCGGTGGCATGGGCAACGATCTATACGGTCCAGGCCAATGAAATGACGCCGGACCGCATTGCGCTGGGGCGCAAGCTCTACTTCGACACCCGCTTGTCGAAGGACGGCACCCTTGCTTGCGCGACCTGCCACGATGTGAGCCGGGGCTTCACCGATCACCGCAGCGTCTCGGAGGGGATCGGCGATCATCTGGGCAAGCGCAGCGCCCCGACGACCATGAACGCGGCACTCATGCAAACCCAGTTCTGGGATGGCCGTGCACCCTCGCTCGAGGAACAGGCGAAGCTGCCGATCTTGAACCCGATCGAGATGGGGCATCCGGACGCCGCGAGCGCAATTGCAGCCGTCAACACCGACCCAGCGTATCAAACGCTCTTTCAGAGAGCCTACGGACGTGCGCCGAACTACGAGGATCTCGGCCGCGCGATCGCCAACTTCGAGCGCACCTTGATCTTTCTGGATGCGCAGTTCGACCGCTTTGCAGCCGGCGACGCCAAGGCGCTTTCCCCCGCCGCGCAACGCGGCCTTGCGCTCTTCAACGGGAAAGCGCGCTGCGTGAGCTGCCACATGATCAATTCCTCGAATCCGCTCGGCACCGACAACCTCTTCCACAACATCGGCGTGTCCGCGCGCAAGCAGAATTTCGAGGCACTCGCCGGGCAGGCACTTAATGTTCTCAAGGATAGCAGCAATACCGAGGCGCTCGACAAACTCGCCATAGAGACCGATCTGTCGGAGCTCGGCCGGTTCCTGGTCACCAGGAAGCGCGAAGATATCGGCGCTTTCAAGACCGAACAACTTCGCAACGTCGCACTCACGGCTCCTTACATGCATGACGGCTCCTTGAAGACCCTCTGGGACGTTATGGATCACTACAACAAGGGCGGAGAGACGAACGCATACCTCGACGGCGGAATCGAGCCTTTGAACTTGAGCGAACGGGAAATCGACGACGTGGTCGCATTTTTGTTCTCCCTCACCGATTTGCGTTTCAGCGCCCAGAACGAGGCGGCTTTGCGCGAGCAGCAGGCGCAGGCCGCCAAGAGCCGGCCCTTTCGCGACAACACCCTCGCGCATCGCGAGGTGTTGCCCTTTGAGCGGCGCGTGATGGGCGCCGCGGGCCTCAGTCAATAGGAAGCCACCCCCATGAAAGAGAATGGCAAAATACCTCACATCAAGAGTGTCGAGACCCGTCATCTGGAAGAGCGAGAGAGTCTGTTTCGCGGTCTAAAGCAGCTCGATCGGCGCACCTTCCTCAGGGTATCAACGGGCGCAGCCGCCGCTGCAGCAGCGGCGGGAGTGTCCAATCACTTGCACAGCTTTCTTCCCGTAAATGTGGCCTATGCGGATGGCGCCGGCGGGGGCTCTAAGGGGTTTACCTTCGCGTACATCTCGGACTCGCATCTCTATGTGAAGAAGACCAATGAGCGGTTCGTGCGTCAGCTCCTGCGGGCGGTCGATGACATCAACCGGCTCGATCCACAACCCGACTTCGTGTTGTACGGTGGGGACCTGGCGCAGCTCGGGCGCAGGGAAGAACTCGATCTGGGAGCCCAGATCTTAAGGAGCATCAAGGCGCCGGTGCGCATGATGGTGGGCGAGCACGACTGGTATTTCGACATGGGAGAGCGCTGGAACGCGTTGTTCGGCTCCCAGACCTACAGCTTCGATCACAAAGGCATTCACTTCGTCGTCCTTATGAGCGTCGTCGAGAAGGATTTCTGGAGCGCGCGCGGCATGAGTCCGGCGGAGCGCATGCGCACGGTGGCCGGGCTCGATAATGCCGTGCAAAGCGCTTTTGAGGTGGGCGCCCCGCAGCGCGAGTGGCTGCGCAAGGACCTGGAGAAGGTGCCCACATCGACCCCTCTCATCGTGTTCTCCCACTCCCCGCTCTATAAGCTGTACCGACCCTGGAACTTCTGGACCGATGACGCCGAGGAAGTGCAGGCAATCTTGCAACGATTCGATCGCGTCACTGTGTTGCACGGCCACACCCACCAAGTGCTGACCAACCGGATCGGCAACATCCAGTTCCACGGCATGCTCTCAACCGCGTGGCCCTGGCCATACGCGCCGCAAGGGTTGCCGGCCCTCACGGTGCAGATGAACCGCCCCAATCCCTTCGATTCGAATGATGGGCTCGGCGACGGCTCAGTCGCGGTGCACCCGGACGGCCTTGTCGACAAGCTCTACAACCTCTGGAACCGCAATCCCATGCAGGTTAGGGCCGGCTACTTGAGCAGCGGCGGCAAGAGCGACATCCCCGTAGCCCCAACGCTCGCCAGTTATTGATTCGGAGCATGGCATGAAGAATCTCCGCCCCCTCGCACCGATCCTGCTGTCATCGCTGCTCGCAGGCACCGCTGATAGTCAGACAACTTTGTCTCAACAATCGCCCGCGGCCCCAGCTGCGGGAAGCAAAACCGTGAAGCTCTGCGACAACAAGACCACGGTTGAGGTGCCGAACGATGCGCCCAAGACCCGCGCCGAGGGACAGAAGATCTCCGATGCGCTCATGGCGCAGTGGAGGGAGGCCAATCCGAAGAGTAACTGGGAGCAGGCGGAGGTCGAGGCGCACCAGGTCGTGCGGCCGTCGGATAATTCCAAACTGATCGGAACGGGCCAGTCCGCCACCTATGGGGTGGTGACCCCCCAAGACGTGCAGGTATGGCAGAACGAAACCTATAAAGTCGCCCTATACGGCTCGACCGTGTTCCACAGCGGGGACGAACTCGGGAGCGAGATCGCTGTGTCCTGCGACATGTGCCACCCGCGCGCGGCCAACACGCATCCAGAATCCTACCCCAAGTTCCAGCCGCAGCTGGGCCGCGTTGCTCTGCTGCGCGATATGATCAATTGGTGCATCGAGCATCCCGTGCGAGGTAAGGTGCTCGGGCCGGATGACCCCAAAATGCGCGCGCTCGAGGCCTACATCATCGCCCAGCGTAAGGGCGTGCCGCTGGATTACGGCAAGCGTTAGAACCGGGCTCGCAGCGCTCGTTCGTCCACCAAAGCCGTGTGGGTGCCGTTCGGCGGATGCTTCCTGACCAGCGCAGCGAATAGCGCTAGTTCTTGCGATTTCTGATGTCCCCGGCGCCATACCAATCCGATGCGGCGGCTCGCTTTGTGAGATCGGAAGGGCCGGATCGCGAATGACGAGTTCGGGTTTTGGTGCGGACGCGCCGCCAGCGCCGGCAACAGCGTGCAACCAAATCCCGCAGCAACGAGTTGGCAAATCGTCTCGAGACTCGCAGCACGAAAGTCATCGATCCTCTCCACGTTCGCGTCGGTCCGCCCGCAGGCTGCTAGCGCCTGACCGCGTAGACAGTGTCCGTCGGCCAACAGCAGTAGCGGCACGTCGCACAGATCGGCTTCGCTGACAGTGTTCAATACGGCCAGCGGATGTTTTGCTGGACAGGCAAACCAGAATGGTTCGTCAAACAGCGGGATCTCCTCGAAGTCATCGCCATCCAAGGGTAACGCCAACAACGCTGCATCGATCTGATAGCCGCGCAAGCGTTCCGATAGGTGCTCCGTGAGATCTTCGTGCACCACCAGTTGCAACCCGGGATATTGATTCTTAACGAGGGGCAATAGCCGCGGCAAAAGATACGGTGCCAGCGACGGAATCACGCCCAAATTGAGCGGTCCAGTCAATGGCTCACGTGACTTTCGTGTGGAGGCCAACAGCGTATCGACTTGCCCGAGGATCTTGCGCGCCTTATCAACCACATCCTGCCCCATGGACGTGAGCGAGAACGACTTCGCATTGCGCTCGATCAGGGCGATGCCGAGATACTCCTCTAGCTTCCTGATCTGAGTGCTCAGCGTCGGCTGGGATACGTGGCAGTCTTCCGCGGCTCGCCCGAAGTGCCCGCGATTCGCGAGTGCCACCAGATAGCGTAGTTCAGTCAGTGTCACTGCAGCGCGCCCCCCACTGGCAAACGAGTAGATACTGGAGATGTCAGAAAATCCAATAGATTATTCCTCGGCAGACCATAGCCCCCGTCTATCGCGACAGCCATAGCCGCGCACTATTGGCGTCATTACGACATTCGATTGGGAAGAGTTTGATAAGTCGTGCACTCTCCGGATCATTGGTTTCTCTATTCGCAACACAATTGGAGATTCGTCATGATTTCATTCGAGCCAAGTAAGGCGCTGGGTCTCGTGCTGGCATTTGGAATTATTCTGCATGCCAATAGCGCTCTCGCTACGGATGTTCAAGGGGACGCTCAGATGCAGGCCAGAGATCTCTTGTCCGGAACCACTGCCGGACGATCGAAAACCAATCGCGTCGTAGCCGCCGTATCCGGCGATGCGCATGCATTCAACCTTGACCCCCAGGAGCAAGCGCGTCAGCTGATATTGGGCAAACCGAACGCTGACCGCGTCGCGGGTCGTCGGGTCATCAGCAGCGACTCGAAGATTACCTCGGTGGGAGGAGGGCGACGCGCCGCGCCGGATCCTCACGAGGCGGCGCGGCGGATGGTTCACGCCAAGGGAGTCTGATTGCCCCTGCGGCGCAGCCCATTCTGTGTCGATCCCATCTGGAGGTCGGTCCTCGACCCCGCCGTATAAGGCACAGCGCGAGAGCAGTTGCTGAATGACAGACCTGAATTGAACCTACCGCAGGTCGAGCGTCAGCGACCGGGGCCGCAGGTCTGGACTATTCGTCTTATTGACTCCCCGACTGATCAGTCGCGAGCGCACGCGGATTTCGAGGATCGTCACCGCTCGCCGCGGGTTCCAGTCTCCGCATCACCCGCGCGAGATTCTTGCGCATCTCGGTAAGGCCGCCGATCGTCGCGATGGTCTTCAATGCCTGACGCAATGGTTGCAACGGATAACCGCCGTACTCGCCCGGCTCGCTGATGTCATTGGTCACGGTCGAGCGGCCAGCCAGCGAGACGTGGTCGGCAATGGTCAGGTGCGAGGACACTACGGAGTTCCCGCCGGTGCTGAAATTGCGCCCGATTTTTGTCGACCCGGCCATCATGAAGCCCGCGGTATAGAAGCCGTTTTCACCCAGGTCGCAGTTATGCGCGATATGGCAGATGTTGTCGAGCTTGGCTCCGCTCCGAATGTGCGTCGAATCGAGCTTCGCACGATCGATGGAGCAGTTGCCCCCGATCTCCACATGGTCGTCGATCTGAACATTGCCGAGATGCGGAATCTTCATCGGCAGTCCATTCGGACCGCGAACGTATCCAAACCCATCACTGCCGATGCAAGTGTGCGGATGAATCTCGCAATCCGCACCGACGATACAACTGGAGCCGACGAACACATGGGGATGGAGCACGGTGCGCGCGCCGATGACCGCGTCGTTCTCGATCACCGTGTGCGCTCCAATCAGACAGTGATCGCCGATCCTGGCTCCCGAGCCGATCACGCAGAAGGGACCCAAGTGCACGTGCGCGCCAATGTGCGCTCGCTCGTGCACCACTGCGGTTGCGTGGCGCTCACCCCATTGCGCAAAGCGCTCGGCCTTGCGATCGAAGTACGTCAGCAAAACGGCCATGGCCGGACCGATGGACTCGGTCGCGAAGTAGCACGTGCCCGGGTCGGGGCGCGAGGCAATGTCGTGGCTCAGACTTTTGTGCACGACGACGATCGCAGCGCCGTGCCCCTGCAATGATCCCAACTGCGCTTGATCGCTCACGAACACCAAACTATCGGAGCTGGCTCTCGCCGGACTGGAGCAGCCGCAGGCGATTGCCTGTGCATTGCCCCTGACGAATGCGCATAAATCCGCGTGGTATTGCCTGATGTGCTGAGCGCTGAGCGTGTCTTTGGCGGTTCTCATCATCCTCAGAGGATCACACAAATCGCGCAAGGAAGCGTGTTCATCTTGCAATTTGAGGGAGTAGGGCGCATCGTCGCAACCCTGAGGCCACGATGTCGGCCGGAATCTTCAGAAGGGCCTCTCTCATTTCGGATGCGCTTGACGCCGTCGGTGGCCCTAAAACCCTGCGTTCCGCCGTTCAGGTGTTGCTCGACACGACATGCCTGATCGCGTTGGTGTGGGGCATCATTGACTTGCCTTTGTACGGCAAACTGCTGCTCCTCGTTCCGTTACAGGTTACCCTCGCCCGATTGTTCATCTTGGGTCACGATGCCTGCCACGGGAGCCTGTTCACCAGTGCGGCGGCGAACCAAATCGTGGGCCGGATGCTCTTCTTCCCAACGCTTACGACCTTCAGTCTGTGGCATGTTGGCCACAATCTTTCTCACCATGGCTTCGCCAACCTCAAAGGTAGAGATCGCGTCTGGGTACCGTTGAGTCCCGAGGAATTCGCCGCGCTGCCGATCTGGCGTCGGAGACTCGAGCGGCTATATCGCTCGGTTTGGGGTCTGGGCCTGTACTACGCCATCGAGATGTGGTCCAAGAGCCTGTTTTTCCCGTCCAAGGACCATCGCGGAGCGCGACGAAGGGTATTCTGGCTCGACGCCTGGCTGACGGCGCTCGCCGGCGCCGCGTATCTCGCATTCCTCATGTGGAGGGCCGATTCGACCGGACAACCTCGATGGCTGCTGGTGCTCTTGGGCGGCGCAATACCCTTCGCGTTGTGGAACTATCTGATGGGTCTCGTGACTTTCCTCCATCATAGTGGACCATCCATTCTGTGGTTCGACAGACGCTCGAGCTGGAATCGCCGTCGCGGGCACGGCGAATTGACACGAGACGTACGTTTGCCGTTTGGATCGGAAAAGCTATTGCACGGGATCATGTGGCACCGGGCCCACCACCACGACCCACGCATTCCGAATTACCGGCTCGCCTCGGTCTCGCGAAATCTGTCCAGAACGGATTGCTGCGCCGATTCGGGTACCGTAGGCTGGTCGGAACTGCGACGAATCACAAAGAGCTGCGCGCTCTACGACTATAAATCATCGCGCTGGTTGCAATTCCCAAGCGTGATAGCGCGCGCCGGGTAATCCCTTGACAGAGTCGGTGCGATCAGTGATCGCGTAACTTCAATTGGCCGCTGCTGGCGGAAGTCATTCTCGGGACCTCATCTGAATTACCCCAGTCGGCATCAGTCCCGTCCCGTGTTCGCGTTGTGGGTCGACGCCTTGCGCTATCGGCGTCGTAGTGAAAAACAAGAGCGGCGCGAGCAAAAACCGACCGTGATTCATCAGGTACGCCGTTACGACCTAGCGCCGCTGCGCTGAGATTAAATGAGTCGTCTTGGTCGGCGTCGTGACAAGCGCGCGAATCTTTTTTTCGATCGCGCGGTCAGCCTTGGTGACCCGTTCGTGCTGCCTCAAGTGCTCGAACCATGATTCAACGTAGAAGGTCTCCACCATCCGCCCAGGCGAGGCGACATCCTCAAAGATGCCCCACGCATAAGCGCCATCGCGGCGCCGTTCATTGCATAGCGAATCCGCGGCCTCGAGAAAGGCCTGTCGATCCTTCGGATGGATCGTGTATTCAACCATGACGAGAACCGGCCCTGCGCCCCCCTCGATGGGCTTGTTGACCACAGGCGTGGGCCATGACATTGAAGGCGTGAGGTCGGGCCCAGCGCCCGTGTGCAGGCGCCAGCGACGAGTCAACAAGACGGCGAGAGCCGCGCCGGCTGCCGCGCTGAAATGAGCGAGCGGCAGACCGCCGAGGCTCGCAACCTGGCCCCAAAGAACGCTGCCTAGGGTCATTGCGCCAAAGAAAACAGTGACGTAAAACGCGAGCCCTCGACCCTTCACCCATTCGGGCAATGCCAGCTGCGCCGACACGTTCAGGGTAGCGAGTACGGCGATCCAGGAGCTGCCGGCGATAACGCATGCCAGAAGTGCGGTGGGGGCGTTGCGCGCCAGGCCAAAAAGAACCATGGAAAGGGCTGTCGCGAGCGAGCTCGCCACGACAACATTGTTCGGTCCCAAATGCCGTTTGAGCCACGGCAATGCAAGAGCGCCCAAAATGGCGCTCAGGCCGAGGGCGCCGAGTAGGATGCCGTAGAGCGGGGCACTTCCGTGAATTTGATTGCGGGCCACCAAGGGAAGCAGCGCCCAATAGCAGCTCGCAAAAAGAAAAAAACCCACCGCGCGGATGGTCGTGGCGCTCAAGTGGCTGTTATAGCGCGCGTAGCGGATTCCGGTGCGGATGGCGCTCGCGAAGCGCTCCGCCGGCAACTGCGAGGTGCGCCGAGTGGGCGGGCGCCACCGCGCCAGCGCGCCGATCGAACCGAGATTGCTTACCGCATTGATCCAGAAGGGCGCTGCAATTCCGAAACCTGCCGTGATGACCCCTCCCAGGGCAGGGCCGAGCGCCCGGCTGATGTTGACGCCGACACTGTTCATCGCAAGCGCTGGGCCCAAATCTTCATTCGGCACAAGGTCAGGGACCACTGATTGCCACGCGGGCGACGTGGCGGCCGAGCCTGTTTCGACCAGAAAGGTAAAGAGCAGCAACGTCGCCGGTGTAATGAGATGCAGCCACACCATGACGGCAAAAAGCGTGCTCACGAGCGTGATGTACGATTCCGCGCCGAGTAGAAATCGGCGCTTATCGACGATATCGGTGAGCGCGCCGGAGGGAATCGCAAATAGGAACATGGGCAGGCTGGCGGCGACCTGCACGAGGGAGACCATCAAGGGGGACGAATCGAGCGAAGTCATGAGCCATGCGGATGCCGAGCTGTACATCCAGCCGCCAATGTTGGATGCAAGAGTGGCGATCCAGACGATCGCATAGGAGCGCTGTCGGAAGGGACTCCACAACGAGATGAACGAGGTCTTGGCGATCGTCATTATCTAGAGGGCCGCGTCGTGTACGGCGGCGGCCGATGCTTATAGCCGTGGACTCATGATCCCCCAATCGGTAGCGAACCGTAAAGCGCTGGCGAAAGTGCGCAGGAGGCTCGGTCAGCCAGAATCTTTGAGCTTTGGCCTATTGGAGATTCGCGGACGAACGATACCATCGACTGATCAAGCACGGCGAGCTGCGCTAGCCTCACCGGGACGAGGCTCAAGGTGCGCCTCTGACGCGTTGCCGCAACCGCGCGCCTCGGCAGCGAGGCCCTATAAGTGTAGTAAGTACATTTAATGCAGGTCAATGATGGGGTCGAACACCTCCAGGCAAAGCGACGTTGAGCGCCCTCGGAGGAATCATCAAGGCGTATATCCAAGCGGAGAGACTTCTGAGAGACCGCGACGTACGTTCGTGGACCGGCGCTTTCCGCTGAGCGGCTCGCAAGCTTAATCGCCCGCGGCACTTCGCGCCGGACTATTAGAAAAAGTTTGCCCCGGCATAAGTTTGTCGATCGAAGGACTTCCATGGAGCAGACTCGCTCAATATCATGGGCCAAGTCCATGGCTTGGCGACGCCTGCGCATCCGCACCGGCCGCTCGGGGCCAGTTCAACAAGGCACAGGTGGTGTCACTTAGAAATTCCTGTAGCGGCCGACTGGCAGCCGGGCTCGCGATTCTGGTCGCAGCTCTTCCTGCAATAGCTCACGCCGCCGACGTCTCGATCGGTTACTTCAATAACTACTTGCCCGCGGAGCTGGAGGCAGATCTCATTGATGTGATTGTCGAGCGGCATGCGGCGCTCGGGATCAGCCACGTGACCCTGGTCGGAACTGACGTCGCCCCCGCTTGGGTAGGCATTCGGCGCGGAGACACGGACGTGCTGGTGGAGGTCGGCCTGCCCAATCAACAGTCCCTCCTCGAGAACTCCGCGGGTGTCGTCACCACGGTCGGCAAGCTCTACGGAGATGCGGGCCAGGGGTTCTTCGTACCACGTTACGTCGTCGAGGGTGCCGGGGCGCCGGCGCCGGGTCTGAAGCGCGTAGATCAGCTCTCGAATTACAAGCAGCTGTTCAGCGCCACATTCTACGACGAATCTCCCGGCTGGCAATCGACGAAGCTCAACTCCATGCGCCTCAAAGCATATGGCATTGATTTCGTGCACCTTCAGCTTTCAGATGCCGCCTTGATTGCATCCATCGTGCGTGCCGAAGAACGCAAGCAACCGATCGTATTCTTCTTCTATCATCCGCATTGGCTGTTCAAGCGCTTCGACTTGGTCAAGCTCGAAGAGCCGAATCCCTATCACACGGGTTGTTTCGAGGATGGCGTCGGACGATGCGCGGTGCCGAGCTTTTCAGCCTGGATAGCCGCGCGAAAGGATCTCGCCGCGCGCGCTCCGCGATTTTACGCCCTGTTATCGCAGATAAGCCTGCCGATCTCGGACGTCGAAGAAATGATGCTGAGAGTCAACAACGAGAAGCAGCCAGCGCGCCAGGTGGCCACCGCCTGGGTCGATGCACATCATGCAGAGGTTGAGCAATGGATGAGCCGCGTAGCTGGCCACTGAGTCTTCACGAAGTGGGCGCACGGGCTTGCCTTTTCAGGAGCCACTTCTGCGACATCATCCGACGCTCGAACGGCGTATGACTTCAGCGGGCTCAGCGCGTGGGCAAACCGTACTGCGCGTAAAGCAGCTCACCAAGGTGTTTGGCTTGCGTCCCGAGCGGGCTCTCGCGTTGTTGGACGAGGGATGCGATAAGCGTGAGATCTTGGCGCGAACTCAATGCTCGGTGGCCGTTCGGGAAGTCAGCTTCGAGATCGCGAGCGGGGAGTTATTCGTCATCATGGGCCTCTCCGGCTCCGGCAAGTCGACCGTCATACGGCTTTTGAATCGCCTGATCGAACCGACGCGAGGATCGGTTGAGCTCGATGGGAAGGATATTCGCGCACTGCGTGATCCCGAGCTTCGCGAGGTGCGTAATAGAAGAATCAGCATGGTCTTTCAGCATTTCGCCATTTTCCCCCACCGCTCGGTTCGGGAAAACGTCTCGTATGGGCTGCACGTGCGGGGCTTGACCGCAGAGCGACAACGTGACCGTGTCGATCGTGTGCTTGAGCAAGTAGGATTGCGCGGCTTGGAGGACGCCTATCCCGCGGAGCTTTCCGGCGGCATGAAACAACGCGTGGGCATCGCCCGCGCCCTGGCCACCGATGCCGAGGTGATGCTCATGGATGAGCCATTCTCCGCGCTCGATCCGCTCACCAGGCGCGACTTGCAGGACCTGCTTGTTTCTTTGTACCGCGAGTTTGGTCGGACGATAGTCTTCGTCACCCATGATCTCAATGAGGCGATGCGCATCGGCGAGCGGATCATGATCATGCGCGATGGCGTCTTGGTTCAGTTGGGGACGAGCGCGGACATTCTTTCGTCGCCATCGAATGAGTATGTATCGAAATTCGTGGCGGACGTTGACCGCACTCGCGTCCTTAGAGCGAGGGACATCATGCGGTCGGACGGCCTTCTCGCGCGGTCTTCGGAGGGATCAAGGGAAGTCCTGAGCCGGCTCGCGTCTGCGGATGCGAAGGCGGTTTATGTGATCGAAGATCGCATGATTGTGGGCCTCGTGTCGGTCGAGGCCCTCAGGTCCGCTGCGGAGGGCGGCGCTTCAAGTATAGCTGACGCAATTTGCGGGGAGTCTTACACGACCACGAGCCCGGATACCCCACTCATCGATCTCTGCGCCTTGGTTCGCACCGGCGGTTTCCCTCTGGCGGTGGTCGATAGCGACGGCTCGTTCCTTGGGACGATCGAGACAGTCGAGGTTCTCGCGGCGATCGGAAGCAACCGTACGGAGCGCTAGGGCGGTCTTCGCTGGAGACAGAGTTGAGGGCGACGTTGAGGGGATCGTGTCGCCGATGGTTTCCCAGCCGCCCTGACAGGGTATTCATCATGGCAAGCATAGATCTCGGTCACTACGTCGAAGCGTTCGTGCTCTGGGCTTCTCATCGCCTCAGTGGCACGTTTGAGGGCGTATCCCACCTTCTGATCGCGCTCGTCGGCGCAGTCAAATGGCTGCTGAGCGCACCGCCGGCGATCGTCACCATTGTGCTGCTGAGCCTGTTGGCGCTTGCGGTGCGTCGCCTGGCACTGGCGGCTTTTTCATGTGCAGCGTTCTTTCTCATCGATTCCATGGGCCTTTGGGCCGCCACCGTGGAGACGCTCGCGCTGGTCCTCGTATCCACCGTGGTTGCGGTCGTCATTGGACTGCCGCTCGGCATCTGGTGCTCGAGCAGCAAGCCGGTTGGCGTCGCGTTGCGACCGGTGCTCGATTTCATGCAGACGCTTCCGGCTTACGTGTATTTGATTCCGGCGGTCTTTTTCTTCGGGGTGGGCTTGGTGCCCGCGGTGGTCGCAACGGCGATATTTGCCATCCCTCCAGCCGTGCGCATGACAGAGCTCGGCATCCGGCAGGTGGACGCAGAGATGCTCGAAGCTGCAAATGCCTTTGGCGCTCATCCCTGGCGAATCATGCTGGAGGTCCAATTGCCACTCGCAATGCCCTCGATCATGGCGGGTGTAAACCAAGTGATCATGCTTTCGCTGTCGATGGTGGTGATCTCCGGCCTCGTGGGGGCCGCAGGCCTAGGCAGCCTCGTGGTCTCTGCGGTCACCCAGCTCGACATTGCAGCTGGATTCAATAGCGGCTTGGCCGTCGTGATCCTCGCGATTTTTCTGGATCGCATAACCGCGGCTCTGGGCCAATCCAGTCCAGGCGGCCGGCGCAAGCGTTCCATCGGATCCCGCTTGAAGTCGCCCGGCACACCCTCAAAATGAGGCGAGCAGATGTCCAAGGCGGTTGAGCAGGAGATCAATCTGCTGCGCGCGACGGAAATCTTCGTCTTGGTCGCCGAGACAGGAAGCATGACTTCGGCGGGTGCGGCTCTCGGCATGACGCAGTCGGCCATCTCTCAGCAGATACACAATCTCGAGACTTCTATCGGAACCGAGCTGTTCGACCGAGACTTGCGCCCGCTTTGCTTGACCTTGGCGGGCTCAATGATGTTTGAGCGGGCCAAGCGATTACTTGTTGAAGCGAACGACTTGCGGGCGGCGATGCGCAGCACGTTCGCAATCCCGATTCCACATTTGCGCCTTGGAGTCCTGGCGTCGATTTCCGGCAGCCTGGTCGCTCCGTTGGTCTTCGAGTTGTTGGATAAACTCGTGGCGAAGAGCGTCTCGGTGTGGACCGGATTCGGCAGTGATCATCAGCGTTCACTTCAGAACCGCGCGCTCGATCTGATATTGATCGCGGATCCACCTTATGATCTTGGGGGTCTGGAGCGCCATGAGGTCTTTTCAGAGCCATTCGTGCTGCTGGTGCCTCGAGAACTGGCGTCGGAGAAACTCACCTTCGCCTCGTTGCTGAAATCCTTGCCGCTGATTCGACACAGCATCAGGTCGCCGGTCGGTATGCAGATAGCGCAGAACCTCAGAAGGCTTCGCGTGGCTGCACCCCCGTATGTCGAGTTCGACTCGATCGAGTCGATCGTTGCAGCGGTCTCGCTGGGCCGCGGCTGGGCGATTTCGACGCCCATGCTCGTGCTGCAGGGTTTGCGTCCCCCGCACAGTGTGGGGGTTCGGCCATTGCCCGCGGGTGACTTCAGCCGCAGCTTCGCATTGATCTCTCGTAGCGGTGAGCTCGCGAATGTGGCGAGTGAGACTGCGCGGCTGGCTCGAAAGATCATGGGAGAGGTTATCGTCCCCATCATCTGCGGCTTTGCGCCGTTCGTGAAGGAGCAGCTGAAGATACCGACGGAAGGCCAAAGCGCGACGCCGCCGGGAGCGGGCTAGTAATAGTTCTGGTCCGGCATGCTGGCTTTTCTCTTGGCTATGAATTCCTTCAGCGCCTCATCGATGGCCGGATCCAGGGGCGGAGCCTCGTAATCCCTCAGGAGCCGTTTCCAGATCCTGTTGGCTCGCTGCGCAGAGTCGTAGCTGCCCTCGGCCACCCATTGTTCATAGGAGTTGTTATCCGACGCCGCCGGCCGGTACATGGCGCTCTCGAAGTTGCGCAATGTATGAGCGCTGCCGAGATAATGCGCACCGGGACCGACCTCTCGGATGGCATCGAGTGCCTGGGCGTTGCCAGACAGATCGATGCCTTCTGCGAAGGACTGGACGTTCCCGCACAGATCCGCATCGATAATCGTCTTCTCGTAGCCCGCAACCAGACCGCCCTCGAGCCAGCCAGTTGCGTGGTTGATGAAGTTCGCGCCGGCAAGGACACTCATCAGCAGGCCGTAGGCGCCTTCCTGCTCGGCCTGCCCGTCCGGCAGCTTTGAGGAGGTGAGCGCGCCCACGGTGTGGAACGGAACTCCGAGCCGCCGCGCCAATTGGCCTGCCGCCAGCACCATCTTGGCGCTTTCCGGGCTTCCGAAGGTCGGTGCTCCCGATTGCATCGAGAGAGTGCTGGCAAAGCTGCCCATGAGACAGGGGGCGCCGGGACGGATCAGTTGGACGAGCGCGAGGCCCGCCAAGCACTCGGCCAAAACCTGTGCGAGCGTGCCTGCCACGGTACAGGGGCTCATGGCACCGGCCAGCGTCCACGGTGTCACAGCGACCGCTTGACCGTGGCGTGCGTATACCTTGAGCGATCCCGACATGGCGGAATCCAGAACGAGGGGCGCGTTCGTGTTGCTCACTGCATAAAGACAGCAGTTATTTTCCACATACTCATCGCCGAACAGGATCTTCGCCATGGCAACCGAGTCCTGCGCTCGCTCCGCTCCAATCAGCGCCCCGAAGAATGGCCGGTCGCTGTAACGAATATGGGCATAGAGTATGTCCAGATGCCGCTTGTTCGCCGGTAGATCGACGGGCTCGCAAACGACGCCTCCCGAATGATGCAGGTAGGGAAGCATTTGGTGAATCTTGATGAGATTCTCGGTGTCCTTGATCGATGCGTAACGCCGCCCCTCGTCGAGGTTATGAATGAAAGGCGGACCAAAGACCGGACAAAGCACCGTGCTTCCGTCTCCAAGACGAACCGCTTTGGCGGGATTCCTGGCCTGTTGCATGAACGACTTCGGCGCCGTCCGCTTGATCAGGGATCGACACATACCGCGCTCGAATCGCACGCGCTCGCCTTTTACGTCCGCTCCGGCGTTGCGAAAAATATCGAGTATTTCGGGATCACCGCGGAACTCCATGCCGATCTCTTGCAGGATGTCGTCCGCATTGTCCTCGATCAGGCACTGACCTTCCTCGCCCAGAATGTCGAAGTATCCGATCTTGCGCTGGATGTAGGGGGCGTGCTCAGCGGCTCGCTTCGCGCGCGCCTCGCGGCGGTCGGCCCGGCCCTGTGACCCCGGACGGCGTAAGCCTTGTGCTGCCGTCTTTTCCGCGTCGCTCATCGTGTCCTCCTGCGGGACATCGTACCCGCAGTCAGGTGGCCAGGAGTCAGTTATTGACGGTGCATCGGCAATCGGCGCGCGACCCGCATGACGGGACTTCGCCGTCGAGCGTGGACGTCCTCGATTGACCCACACGAGCGCGCTGTAACTTAGCATAACGCGACCTCACGGCCTCGAAATGAACCATTAGCGGCGCTGTGTTGGCGCATTAGGCAACTTGACCCGGTATCCCGGTATTTGGCGAGCCGATATAACTTGCCGAGCAAACGTTCAGGGCGCCAGGCCAGGAGAGAGTGATGGGAACAGGCGGTACGCCGGCGCTGCGAGCAGTCGCGAGGCCGTCTTCGAGCTCGGCACCTCGGGCTCCTTCGGGCACCGGACTGGAAAGCAGCTCGCGCTCGCGGACCTTGTCGCGGGAAGCGAGGAGCGCCTCGGCGTGGATCTTACGGTCCAGATCCTCGACCGGCTTTGCCCTGCCAGGATCTTGCTTCGCGCGCCCTATGATCCGGAGAACCGCCGACTCAAGATGTGAGTTTCCCTCCGAAAAGAGCACTCGAGGTCACCGCCCGTGGGGGCGATCAGGCCTCTACTCCAACAGTCGATGTCCTTTCGGCAACTGGTGCGCGTACCAGGTCGCGAGGCGATGCCGAACGGTCTTTTCGCCGACCTGATCCTCCGGCATTGGCGCAATGATTTTGTCGTGGACCAGCAGACGGTACACGTACAGGGCCTTCTCGCTCGCCGAATCGGTCGACTCGAATTCGACCGCCTTGCGACTCTCCGCATACTCCACGCCCGCAAGCAAAGCGGCCTTGAACAGCTCTCCCTCGTGCTTGAACTTTTTCATGCCTCACTTCGGCATCGAGTGGCTTCCGGCCCAGTGTACGCTCAAACCGGTGCGCGCGCGTGGCGTGCGCCGAGCGCGCGGCGGCGCTGATCCATCAGCTTCAGGATCATCGGCGTGAGAATGAGCTGCATCGCGAGCTCCATTTTGCCCCCCGGGCATACGATGATGTTCGGTCTGGACATGAACGAGTCGTGGATCATCGAGAGCAGATACGGAAAATCGATGCCTTTCGGGTTTGCGAAGCGGATCACGACGAAACTCTCGTCGGCCGTCGGAATGTAGCGGGCAATGAAGGGATTGGAAGTGTCGACCGTCGGTACGCGCTGAAAGTTGACGTGGGTTTGGGAAAACTGCGGGCAGATGTAGTTCACGTAATCGGGCATGCGGCGCAGGATGGTGTCGACGACCGCCTCGGTCGAGTAGCCGCGGGCCTGCTTGTCACGGTGCAGCTTCTGGATCCACTCGAGGTTGATGATCGGCACGACCCCGATGATCAGGTCTACGTGACGCGCGACGTTGAGCTCGGGAGTGACGACCGCGCCGTGCAATCCTTCATAGAAGAGGAGGTCCGTGTCCGGCGGCAGATCGCACCAGTCGGTGAAGGTGCCGGGCGGCTGGCCGAAGGCGGCCGCTTCCTTGTCATCGTGCAGGTAGCGACGAATGCGCCCCCGCCCGCTCTCGCCGTAGCCGCGAAACAGCGCTTCGAGCTCCGCGAACAGATTGTTCTCCGGACCGAAGTGACTGAAATGCTGGTTTCCGCTCGCGGCGGCCTCGGCGAGTTTCGCTTTCATCTCGAGCCGGTCATAGCGGTGGAAGGAGTCCCCTTCGACCATGGCTGCATTGATCTGCTCGCGACGGAAGATCCAGGCGAACGTGCGCGACACCGAGGTCGTGCCCGCGCCGGAGGAACCGGTGACGGCGATGATAGGATGTTTCACCGACATGGTGTGGCCTTTCTCTACAGGTCAGTCTGAATGAAAAGCGAGCGCTCCTTGAAAAGCGGCGAGCTGTACACGCGATCGAGACCCTGCTCGTGCTCCAGATGGTACAGCTCGAGACGCTCGACTTCCTCTCGCGCACCGAGAATGAGCGGCACGCGCTGATGCAGCTCCTGCGGCACGAGGTCGAGGATGCGTCCGCGACCGTGCGAGGCGAGTCCGCCCGCCTGCTCGATGATCATTGCCATGGGATTGGCCTCATAGAGCAGTCGCAGCCGACCGGCACGAGCCGGGTCCTTCGTATCCTTCGGATACATGAACAGGCCACCGCGCACCAGTATCCGATGAACTTCGGCGACCAATGAGGCGATCCATCGCATGTTGAAATCTTTGCCGCGTACGCCGTTGCGCCCTTGCAGGCACTCGACCACATAGCGCTTGACGGGCGGCTCCCAGAACCGCTCGTTGGAGGCATTGATGGCGAACTCGCTGGCCTCCGCGGGTATGCTCATGTGTGGATGCGTCAGGATGAACTCACCAAAACCGCGATCGAGCGTGAACCCGTGTACGCCGCGGCCGACCGTGAGGACCAGCATCGTGGTGGCGCCGTAGATCGCATAGCCGGCACATAGCTGCTGGCTGCCCGGTTGCAAGAAGTCCTCGAGCGTTGCGGGCTGGTGAGGGGTGGGTGCCCTCAGGACCGAGAAGATGCTGCCGACCGGCGCGTTGACGTCGATGTTGCTCGAACCGTCCAGCGGATCGAACAGCAGCAGATAGCGCCCGAGCGGATACGTCTCGGGGATCCGGTAAGGTTCCTCGAGTTCTTCCGACACCATGCCGCAGAGCAGCCCGCCGTATTGGTGCGTGCGCAGCCAGATGTCATTTGCGATCACATCGAGGTGCATCTGCGTCTCGCCTTGCACGTTCACCGCCCTGGAGGTGCCCTGTGCGACCTCGAGCGCCCCGCGGCCGATGATGAAGCTGATGCGTTTGCAGGCGAGCCGCACGTGATTGAGCACGGCAGTGAACTCGCCGCTTGCTTGCGGAAAGCGGCGCTGCTCCTCGATGAGGAACTCAGTGATGGTTTTCTCGCGTGTGCTCATGAGCTCCCCCATTGTGATCCCCGCTCGCGACCTGCGCCGCAAGGCTGTGCGCGCGCTGCAGGTTTTGCGGTCTCGAGCTTGAATTCGCGCAGTGAAGTCAGCAACAGGTCGGCCCTGGAGAGATCCTCGTGCCGGGTCCACTCGCTGGGCGTCACCACGGTGAACAAACCGGCAGCCTGTGCGGCCTTGAGGCCGATCGCGGAATCCTCGAAGGCGATGCACGCATCGGGCCGGCTGTCGAGCTGCCGCAGGACCTTCAGATAGATATCGGGCGCCGGCTTCTTGCGGGCAACCCCGTCGCCGGCGCCGATCACGGCGAAGTGCTCGAGTCCGCGCTGACCTAAATGGCGGGTGAGCAGCGCCTCGACATTGACGACACTCGTGGTGGTGGCGATGGCGAGGCGCACCCCGTGGCGCGTTGCGCTCTCAATCAGCTCGGGCACCCCGTCGCGCAGCTTGACTGCTTCGCTGCGCAAAAGCCGAGTGTAGATGCGGGTCTTGGTGTCGTGCAGATCGGGGATGCTCGCCTTGAGTCGAGTGCGGGCAGCAGCATCGAGGTCGAGGATGTCGATGTAGGCCCCAATTCGCTCGCGGCCGCCCGCGATCGCGAGCAGCTCACGGTACTCGCCTGTATTCCACTGCCAGGGGAGGCCGTGTGCTTCGAAGGCGCAGTTGAAGGCGGTGCGGTGTACCTCCTCGGTATCCGCGAGCGTTCCGTCGACATCGAAGATGAGCGCCTCCGGTGTCATCCGAATACGCGGCTGGCACGCAGATCCGCGCTCTCGATGGTCATCAGATCCTCTCGCGTGAGCGCCCGGCCGGCTTGTGCAAAGAGCCGGGTGGCCTGTCTGAGACGGGCTCGGTCCAGGGCGTTGCGGATGGAGCGGGCATTTGCGAAGTGCGGCTGTCGCATGCGCAGCGGAATGTACTCGCGCAGCGCCTCCAGGGCCGAGGCGCTCAGCTTGTACTGCATGCCATCGAGCATGCGCGCGGCGATGGCTTCGAGCTCAACCGCCGTGTAATCGGGAAAATCGATGTGATGCGCAATGCGCGAGGACAGACCGGGGTTGGAGCGAAAGAAGACATCCATTCGATCCCGGTAGCCGGCGAGGATCACTACGAGGTCTTCACGCTGATTTTCGATCACCTGCAGCAGGATCTCGATTGCCTCCTGCCCGTAATCGCGCTCGTTTTCGGGTCTGTAGAGATAATAGGCCTCGTCGATGAACAGCACGCCACCCATCGCCTTCTTCAAGACGTCCTTGGTCTTCGGCGCGGTATGTCCGATGTACTGTCCGACCAGGTCATCCCGTGTGACCGCGACCAGGTGCCCCTTGCGCACATAGCCGAGGCGGTGGAGGATCTGCGCCATCCGCAGGGCGACCGTCGTCTTGCCGGTTCCCGGATTTCCCGTGAAGGACATGTGCAGGGACGGCGATCCGCCGGTGAGCCCCAGCGATTTGCGCGCTCGCTCGACCACGAGGAGCGCTGCGATATCGCGGATCCGTGTCTTGACCGGTTTCAGGCCGATGAGCTCGCGATCGAGCTCATCGAGCACGGAGGTGACTTGCGAGTCGGCGAGCAATGCGCAAAGGTCCACTTGGGCGCGAGCGGTATCATCGCTTGCAGACGGGGTGGGGCGCTCGCCGATGAGGGAGCTCTCGCTCATGCATCACCCGTAGCGGCGCCCTTCCGGAAGCTGCGTCGCGTAGCTCTCGATCGTGTACTGAATATGGCGGCCGCCCATCTCGTGGCGCTTCAACTGAAACCCGGGCTCGCTTGTCGGACGGTTGACGATGAATGACAGCCGCGTGGTCTCGAAGCCCGGGGTCGAGTCGAAAGCGTTCACCCTCACGTAGGTCTGGGGGTGTGCCGTGCGGCAGGCGTTGAGCTCACCGAGAATGCCCCCGGGGTCGCGCAGATCGAACATGGGGTTGCCCCACATCTCCCAGTAGTAATTGCGCGGATGCGGATCGTCCGTGTACTCGATCCCGATCGCCCAGCCCTGCTCGAGTGCATATTCGATCTGCGCGCGTATTTCGGCATCAGTGAGAGGCGGCAGGAACGAGAAGGTGCCTTGCGTGATTTTCATGGTGTCATTCCTTAGGCAGGGGTGGCCGTCGGCAGGAAATCCGACGTATCGGTGGACTGATAGTTGAACGTCACGTCCTTCCAGGTCGCCAGTGCGGCGCGCAGCGGCGAGCACCAACGGGCGGCTTCCTCGAGGATCGCCGGCCCCTCGGTCCAGATATCGCGTCCCTCGTTGCGGGCCTTGATCATCGCCTCGAGCGCGACCCGGTTCGCCGTGGCGCCTGCCTGGATCCCGTCGGGATGTCCGATCGTGCCGCCGCCGAATTGCAGCACCACGTCCTCACCCAAATAGCCGATGAGCTGGTGCATCTGACCTGCGTGGATGCCGCCCGAGGCGACCGGCATCAGCTTGCGAAGCCCTGCCCAGTCCTGGTCGAAGAACAGGCCGTGCTCGAGGTTTTTCTTGGTGTAGCTGTCTCTACAAATGGAGTATATGCCTCTGATTACGTTCGGATCTCCCTCCAGCTTTCCGACGATTGTGCCGGCGTGGATGTGATCGACTCCCGCCATGCGCATCCATTTGGCGATCACCCGAAACGAGACTCCGTGGGTTTTCTGCCGCGTGTAGGTGCCGTGACCGGCGCGGTGCAGGTGCACGATCATGTCGTTGCGACGCGCCCACTTGGCCATCGATTGAATGGCGGTGTAGCCGATGACCAGATCGATCATCACGATTACCGACCCCAGCTGTTTGGCGAATTCGGCGCGCTCGTACATGTCCTCCATGGTGGCTGCAGTGACGTTGAGGTAATGACCCTTGACCTCGCCGGTCGCTGCGGAGGCCTTCATGACCGCTTCCATGCAGTACAGGTAGCGATCGCGCCAGTGCATGAAGGGCTGGGAGTTGATGTTCTCATCATCCTTGACGAAGTCGAGGCCGCCCTTCAGCGCCTCGTACACGACGCGTCCATAGTTCTTCGAAGACAGACCGAGCTTGGGCTTGGTGGTGGCGCCGAGCAGGGGTCGACCGAACTTGTCGAGGCGCTCGCGCTCCACGACGATGCCGGTTGCGGGGCCCTGGAAGGTCTTGAGGTAGGCGACGGGAATGCGCATGTCTTCGAGTCGCAGCGCCTTCAGGGGCTTGAAGCCAAACACGTTACCGATGATCGAGGCGGTGAGGTTGGCGATCGAGCCCTCTTCGAACAATGCGAGATCGTATGCGATGTACGCGAAATACTGCCCCGCTGCGCCGGGCACCGGCTCCACCCGGTAGGCCTTCGCGCGATAGAGATCGCACGCGGTCAGCCGGTCGGTCCAGACGACGGTCCAGGTGGCCGTCGATGACTCACCCGCGACGGCCGCTGCAGCCTCGATGGGGTCCACTCCGTCCTGCGGCGTGATCCGGAAGAGTGCGAGTACGTCCGTATCCTTCGGCTCGTAGTCATCGCTCCAGTAGCCCATCTGGGCATAGGGCAGCACGCCCGATTTATAACGATCTCTCTGACTCCCCATGGGCGCCCCCCAAGCAACGGTTGATGTGGGAAGGGACTCTAGCCTCTGCGTGACATCAGGGATAATCAATTCGGGTGCAGTTAGTGATAAGCTAAAGCTTATGCAACGGCGGTCGACACGATGACGATCCAGCAGGCCTCGCTGAGGCAGCTGCGCGTTTTCGAGGCAGCGGCGATGCACCGCTCGTTCTCGAAGGCGGCCGAACAACTGCACCTCACGCAGCCCGGCGTATCGATGCACATCAAGGAGCTTGAGGCGCACGCGGGCCTGCCTCTTTTCGAGCGCATCGGCCGCACGCTCTATCTCACCGAGGCCGGCCAGGAGCTGCTCACGCGAGCACGCGAGCTGCTGCGTACGCTGAAGGATACAGACGATGTGCTCGCGAGCCTGCGCGGCCTCAAGCGCGGGCGCATCAATCTGGCCGTGGTGAGCACGGCGAAGTACTTCGTGCCGCGGCTGCTCGCGCGTTTCGGCCGCGACTTTCCGGAGCTCGAGATCAGGCTTGCCGTGAACAATCGGCACGCCGTGATCGAGCAGCTGGTGACGAACGAGGTGGACCTCGCAATCATGGGCCGATCACCCGAAGCCCTCGACACGGTGGCCGTCTCCTTTGCGCAAAACCCACACGTGATCATTGCGCCGCCCGAGCACGTGCTGGCGCGCCAGCGGCGCATTCCCGTCGAGCGCATTGCATCGGAGGTGTTCATAGGACGCGAGGTGGGCTCCGGAACGCGGCTCGCCATGCAGCAGTTCTTTGAGGAGCGCGCGCTCACATGCCGCGTGGTGCTCGAGATGGCGAGCAACGAGACGATCAAGCAAGCCGTGATGGCGGGCATGGGGGTGAGCTTCCTTTCGCGCCATACCCTGGAGCTGGAACTGCAGACGCGTCGCTTGCGGGTGCTCGATGTGCTGGGCACGCCCGTGATGCGTGAGTGGCATGTCGCGCACCTTGCCCGCAAGCGGCTCTCGCCCACTGCGCTTGCATTCAAGGAGTTCGTGCTGCACGAGGGCCGGCGCATGCTGCAGGTCGCCGGCCGCATGTGAGAGCGAGCACACGCTCCCCCCTCTTTGCAGGGAAGGCCCGGCGATGCGCCCCAGGTCGCCGAGGGCGATCCGTGTCAAAAATCAAACCGAGGAAACGACGAGACGGGTGCTGTCTCGTTTTGCACCTGGCGGAGGGCGAATGGTCACACGGCTACCCATCGCGCTTCGGCGCGCTGATCAGGCTCCAGCCCTAGACCGTGGACACCATTCGTGCGCTCGCTGAAAGCGGATTGCGCAAGCTCACGATCCTGTCACCCTCATTCGCCGTCGACTGCCTGGAAACGCTGGGGGAGGTCGCCGTCGAATACCGCGACTTGCCAGTGGGGCTTGGAGGGTTGGCTGCCATGAGCGACCCGCGGGCTGCTGCGATGCAGTCTAGGATGGACCCGCTGCGGCGCGCTCGATGGCGGCGATGTCGATTCGTTTCATCTGCATCATCGCCTCGAAAGCGCGCTGGGCGCGGCTTCGATCGGCTTCGGTCAGAAGATTGATGAGCTTTCGCGGCACGATCTGCCACGAAAGGCCATAACGATCCTTGATCCAGCCGCATTGCTCGGCCTCCGGGACGGCCGAGAGTGCATTACTTAGACGCTCGACCTCCGCCTGGGTCTCCACCGGAACCTGAAAGGAGACGGCCTCGTTGAATTTGAACTGGGGACCGCCATTGAGTGCGACGAACGGCCGTCCCATCAGAGTGAATTCCACCGTCAGCACATCGCCGGCTTTGCCCGACGGATAGTCGCCGGGCGCCCGATGCACTTTGTCAATGCGGCTGTCGGGAAGAGCGGCGACATAGAATCGGGCGGCCTCCTCGGCATTGCCATCGAACCATAGGCAGGGGGTGATCGTGGACATCGGCATTCTCCTCATGATGTGCGTGCGGTTGCGCGGAAAGCCAAGACGAGCGATACCCCTGCGAATCGACAGTTCCGTTCACCGGGGATTCGACCGCCCCTTCGAGCGGAGATCGACCTGCAGCCGCACTCGATGCGCGTCCTGACCCAGCGGCGCCGGGCGGGCACTGCGGCACACGGCACGGTGCGCTGCTTTCGCCGTTATGTTCAACCGCGGAAGATCCGAGTGTAACAAGCATAATAATGTCGCAACAGAATCCGCGCATCCCCGGGGAAACGGTGTTTAGGACCCTCGCCTCAGCCACCTACGCGTTGCTGTTCCTGGCCTTCAGTTACTCAGCGGAAGCCGAGGTCGTGGCGCTAAAAAACGAAGCGGGCAATTTGGTCGTTCCCGTTCTTGTCAACGACGAAATCGTTCTTGGCTTCATCATCGACAGTGGCGCATCGGACGTCTCGATTCCGGCGGATGTCTTCTCGACACTCCTCCGTGCGGGCGCGGTCGTCGATGCCGACATGATCGATATCCAGCGCTACAAGCTGGCGGATGGCTCGGAGTACGACGCACAACGCTTTCGTATTCGATCGCTGCGAGTCGGCAACGTGGAGATCCACGACGTCATCGGTTCGGTCACGCCGACCTCGGGCGAGCTGCTGCTCGGGCGCAGTTTTCTCTCCAAGCTCGACGCATGGTCGATCGACAACGGCCGCCACCTGTTGCTCTTGAATGAGTCGCGCAAGGGCGGACGGCCAAGCGGTGCTGGATCCGGAATTCGGGTGGCGGCCCGGCAGACGGTCGAACCCGCTCAATCAGCGGAGAGCTTGTTTCACCAGACGCTCGCCTTTCTTTTGACGGGCGATTATCTGGGCAACATCAGGATCGTCGATCGCGCGGATTGCATCGTCGAGACGCGCCATCGGATCTGGCCCGAGGCACCCGACCTCGTCAGCATCATTCACCTGAACAAGGTGGAACGCGACCTTTCGAGCATCCGTGCGGTCAGTGACGTCCCCAAGAATCGAGTGGATATCACGCTACGCGGGGAAGGCGTGGTCGAGTATCTGGAGAGGCCGGCTTTCAAATCGGGGAACGTGCAATTTCCGGCGGAGCCCGCGCATGCGGCGTCCGAGGATACGATAACGCTCTACACGGATGACGTGGAGCGCGTCCGTCGTGCCTGGGATTACGTGTACTCGAACGGGTGCAGGGGTTCGAAGAGCGCGTTCTGAGCGGCTCGAGGTCGCAGTCTCGGCCGCAGGGAAGACGAGACCTCGCGTCCGCGATCACGTCTCGATCCCGCCGTGATGCTCACCTGCCTGGACAGGCAACCCTTTGGGCGACTATCCTCTCACGCTTGGCGGCGACCCCAGGCGCGACTCCCATCGTCCTCTGCACCTCGATTGCTTGAGCTTCGACGCTCGCCCGTTATTGAAGCATGGATGACAAATCAGCGCTGCTCACGCAGCTGCGAATCGATCGTGGCATCGAGCCCGCACCCTCAGGAAAGCTCCGTTTCTGGCTGATCGCTGCTGCCGCCTGTGCGGCGCTTGCCGCTGCGGGAGCATGGTTTTGGTTGCGGCCAACGCCCGTTGCGGTCCACGTGGTAATTGTACGGCCGCTGCTACGGGGCGGCAGCGACCGCGGCGGAAGCTCGGTCCTGGATGCATCGGGATATGTCGTTGCTCGCCGCGAGGCGGCGGTTGCATCGAAGATCACCGGAAAGATGGTTGAGCTCAATATCGAGGAAGGCGATCGAGTCAAAGCCGGGCAGGTCATTGCGCGGCTGGACGACACCAACATTCGAGCCTCCCTCAATGCCGCGCGCGCGCAAGTTGAGCTTGCCAAGGCAGGGCTCGCCGAGACGCAGGTCAACCTGACGAATGCGCAGCGCGACTACGATCGTCAACGGATGCTGCTTCAGGGGCGCTTCGTGAGCCAGTCTGCCGTCGACAACTCTCAAACGGCCGTCGATGCGTTGCGCGCCCAGCTGGCGACCCAACGCAGCAGCATCGCAGTCGCCCAGCGCAATGTGGAATTGGCCGAGCGCAATCTCGACGACACGGTGGTCCGTGCGCCCTTCTCCGGGGTGGTGATCGCCAAATCAGCGCAGGTCGGCGAAATCGTGTCGCCGCTGTCCGCAGGCGGTGGCTTCACGCGCACCGGTATTGGTACGATCGTCGACATGGACTCGTTGGAGGTCGAAGTCGACGTGAACGAGGCATATATCAACCGCGTGGAACCCGGCCAGCGGGTGGTTTCCGTGTTGAACGCGTATCCCGATTGGAAGGTTCCCTCACATGTCATTGCGATCATCCCGACCGCCGATCGTTCCAAAGCGACGGTGAAGGTGCGGATCGCTCTCGACGTCAAGGACGGCCGGGTGGTGCCGGATATGGGCGTGCGCGTGTCGTTCCTCGACGCGCAGGAGTCCGCCGCCCCCACGCAACAAGCACCGCAGGCCGTGCTCGTGCCGGCCGGGTCGGTTCGCAAGGAGGGCGATCGTGACGTGGTGTTTGTTCTGCAGTCAAACAGAGCACGCCGGCGCACGTTGACGCTCGGCGAGGCGTTCGCGGGTTCTCGCCAGGTGCTCGCCGGTCTGAGCGCCGGCGAGACCGTGATCGTCGATCCGCCCGCCGATCTCAAGGACGACGCGACGGTCAAAGTGCTCAAGTGACGGCTCATCCGCTCTCAGTTCGAGGTCTTCCATGTCCGATTCCATGGTTCAGGTCCGCGATGTCACCAAGGTGTACGAGCGCGGAAAGCAGAAAATTGAGGTCCTGCATAGGCTGACTCTGGACATCGGAAAGGGCGAATTTGTCGCCCTGATGGGCCCCTCCGGATCCGGCAAGACCACGCTTCTGAATCTGATCGGCGGACTGGATCAGCCGAGCGCTGGACAGGTGACGGTGGGTGGTTGCCCCCTCGACCAGCTTTCAGGCAGTCGGCTCGCGCATTGGCGGGCGCGCAACATCGGTTTTGTATTCCAGTTCTACAACCTGATGCCGGTGCTGAGCGCCGAGGGCAACGTCGAACTGCCTCTTTTGCTCACGCACCTCTCGGCCGCGCAGCGCAGGAGCAATGTCGCCGCCGCTCTGCAGGTGGTCGGACTCGCCGATCGTGCCAAGCACAAGCCTCGGGAACTGTCGGGCGGCCAGGAACAACGCGTTGCAATCGCCCGCGCGCTCGTCTCCGACCCGCAGTTGCTGGTTTGTGACGAGCCGACCGGGGATCTGGACCGCCAGACGGCGGATGACATCCTCGGCTTGCTGCAAGTGTTGAATCGCGATCACGGCAAGACGATCGTGATGGTGACGCACGATCCAAAAGCGGCGGATTTTGCCGGCCGGAGGCTGCATCTGGAGAAGGGCCAGTTGATGGAGCAAGCGGCATGATCGGGGCCGGGCGAGCCTTGCAAGAGCGGCAGGCAAGAGCGTGACCCGCGCCGGTTTCGTCGTCGCGAATCTCTTTCGCAGGAAAACGCGCACGATCCTCACCGTGCTGTCGGTGATCATGGCATTCCTGTTGTTCGGGTTGTTGCAATCGCTGAGCCACTTGTTCAATGCCGGCGCCGATTTCGTCGGTGCGACGCGGCTCGTGACGCAGGCCCGCGTATCGTTCACTCAACCGTTGCCCTTGAGCATGGTCCCGAAACTCGAGGCGGTGCCTGGAGTGGCTCGAGTGGCCTACTCGCAGTGGTTTGGTGGAGTCTGGCAGACGAACACCCAGGTGTTCACCTTTGCAATCGACCCATTGCGCTATCACGACGTATATCCCGAATTCGTGATGCCCGAGGAGCAATGGAAAGCCTTTGCTGATACTCGTACCGCGATGATTGCAGGCAAACTGGTTGCGGATGAGTACGGCTGGCACGTGGGCCAGAGAATTCCTCTTTCCTCGAATATCTACCCGCAAAAAAATAACAGCAAGTCCTGGGCCTTTGATCTGGTTGGAATATACGATGGCAAGGACGAGAACTGGAGGAAGCAGGCGAACGCCGTCTTCATAAATCACGATTACTTCGACGAGGCCAATCTGTTCGGCAAGGGGCGTACCAATTTCTTTATTCTCAAGCTCGCCAACGGCGCCGATGCTGAGGCCATCAGTAAAACGATCGACGCCATGTTCGAGAATTCCACCGATGAGACCAAGACTCAAACTGAGAGAGATTTCAATCTAGGCTTCATCAAGCAAATCGGTGACATCGGGCTGATGGTGCGCTGGATTCTGTTCGCGGTGTTCTTCACCTTGCTGCTGGTCGTGGGCAATACCATGGCGCAAAGCGTCCGTGAAAGGGTTCCAGAGCTCGCGGTGATGAAGACATTGGGCTTCACCGACAGCGGTGTGCTCGCGCTCGTGCTCGCCGAATCTCTCGTTCTGTGCCTCGGTGGTGGTTTGGCGGGTCTGGCGCTTGCGACGATGCTGGGTGCCACGGTGGAGAAGGCCACTGGAGGTCAATTCCAGCTGAGGGTGGATGCTTTCGTATGGTCCGTCGGCCTCGCAACCATCCTCCTGATGAGCCTGGCGGTCGGTCTGTTGCCGGCGCTGCGTGCGCGACGCCTGAGGATCGTCGATGCGTTGGCCGGGCGGCTCTGAGAGGCGAGCATCCAATGTTCCGTCAAGCGTGCGCCATCACCGCAATCAACATCAAAAGCATCCCCGAGCGCTGGGCATCCTCGCTCGTCATCGTCGTGGGCCTTGCCGGGGTGGTGGCGGTGTTCACGGCCCTGCTCGCGATGGCTGCGGGGTTTGAAAGAACACTCAAGATCAGCGGTCGCGCAGACGAGGTGATCGTCATGCGCGGTGGATCCGACGCCGAATTAAATTCCGGCCTCGATCGGGAATCGAGCGATCTCATCAAGGGGGCACCGGGCATTCGCCGAGCCCCGGACGGTCAGCCGGTGGCCTCAGCGGAGATGATCGTGATTGCGGAGCTGGTGCGCAAGGACGATCTCAGGAACGTGGCGAACATCACCGTGCGCGGTGTCGAGCCCGCTGCCTTCGCGCTGCGCCCGCAATTGAGGATCACAGAGGGTCGAGGCTACACGCAGGGGTTGCGCGAGCTGATCGTCGGCCGCGGCGTGCTGCGTGAGTTCCGGGGGGCTGAGCTTGGCAAGGTCGTGCGGATGCGCGGATCGGACTGGACGGTGGTCGGAGTCTTTGACTCCGGAGATGCGTATGAGAGTGAAGTTTGGACCGACCTTAATGTCGCGCGCACGACCTTCGCTCGTACCGGCTCGAGCTCGGTGCTCGCGGCGCTCGACGCGCAGGATAGTCTCGAGGTGATCAAGCGGGCCTTGTCTTCAGATCCAAGACTGACGGTGGATGTGGTACGTCAGCAGGACTACTTCAGCGGCCAAACGCAACAATTCCGCCGGACAATCGGTGTTCTGGCGGGAGTGGTGACCCTCATCATGGCACTGGGGGCGGTCTTCGCGGCGCTCAACAGCATGTACGCTGCCGTGGGAGCTCGGAGCCGGGAGATTGCGACCTTGAGGGCCGTTGGCTTCGGCGGTTTTCCGGTGCTGGTGTCGGTGATGGTCGAGGCACTGGTGCTCGCGCTGATCGGCGGGATGCTCGGTGCGGCCATCGCCTACGTACTCTTCAACAATCTATCGGTCTCGACGCTCGGCCAGAACTTCACGCAGATTGTATTCGCTTTCAATATCACGCCCGACATCGTGGCGCGAGGGCTGGTCATCTCCATGCTCATTGGAATAGTAGGCGGCCTGTTGCCCGCGATCCGCGCCGCGCGCTTGCCGGTGGCGGAGGCGCTACGCACCGGTTAGGGAGGGGGTGCGCGGAGGATGACCGGCGACGTCGGCGGGCTGGCGTCGTCCGATTCAAAGCGGCTGATAGGAGAATTTTTGTCCGGCGATGGCCGCTTGGTACATCAAGCCGCCCTTTGCGATGGTGAACACAGCCATTCCCTTGTAGTAGCCACCGACGGTATTGGCGTCGTGCTGTCCGCCGCTCGCACCGGCTCCGGTGCCACCCGTCCCCGCGCTCGCAGAGGCTCCCGCAGTGATCGCGACCGCGCTCGCGTCGGCGCTGAACTCGAAATTGCCGGAGGTGAACTCATCCAGTGCTCGTTTGTCCTGGAAGAAGATGATCTGACTGTAAGCTTGACCGCCGAGCTGGAAGCCCACGCTGACCTGGGTCATCGAGGCGGTTCCGATGAGCTTTCCTTGCGCATAGACGCGGCCGGTTCCATGGGCCGCTCCGACTACGAGCCCGCCCTTGCCAATGGTCGGGAAGACCGCATAGCCATAGCTGTTCGAAAAGAAGCTGGCGCTCTGTCCGGCATTCTTGAAAAGTGCGATCGTCGAGGCGTCCGACTCGCTCGCGTGACCGACACTGAATGCCAGAAGGGCAAGGATGGCTGCAACTGATCGTATGGCTCTCATTCGCACTCCCCGGAGACTACGGTCCGTATCTTAGCAGACACGTCGGATGCAGGGTTCTCGCAAATCCAACCGCTGCTCCCGACCCCTCGATGAATGGCCGCGCCGCCTTGCGCATGAAGCGCGCTGCGCGGGAACTTTCAGCGGAGTCGCATGCGCGCTCGGGCCGCATACTTATGAATCTTTGAAGCAGTTATCGATCCCCGGCCCATGGAAGGCGAAAGGAGGGGATATCATTTGCCGGTCAAGTGCGTCTGTGGAAGGCCTGTCGCAATGCCGATCCGCGAACGGATCTCACGCGAAATGGAGCACGCTCATGCGGCGAGGGCCCGCTCGGGGCGCGGTCGAGACTGCGTGCGCTCGTCCATCCTCTGGGGCGCGCTGGTGGCCTCGACGATCAGCGCATGTGCGCACAAACCCCCCGCGCCCCGCGACATCCCGCCCAGCTTGCAGGTGCCCGCAGGCCAAAAAATGCAGATGATGTTGCACGCCATTGGAGTGCAGATCTATCAATGCACGCTGAGCGCCCCGAATCCAGCGCGCTACGCCTGGGTGCTGCAGGCACCGGCGGCGGACCTGGCGGATCCCAGTGGAAAGAATGTCGGATGGCATCATGATGGCCCGACCTGGGAGAGCTACGATGGCAGCAAAGTGGTCGGCGAGGTCGTGGCGAGCGCGGAGGGACCTGCTCCGAAGGCCGTCCCCTGGCTGCTGCTGCGTGCGAAATCAAACGCTGGGAAGGGGATCTTCGGCAAGGTGAAGTCGATTCAGCGCCTTCATACGGTCGGTGGACTGCCCCCGCAATCTGCCTGCGATGCAGGTCACCTCGCTCAGCGGGTACGCGTCGCCTATTCGGCGGACTACTACTTTTACTCGGGATCTCGCTGAAGCCGTTTGCTCGGGCTCGATCAGGGTGATCCCGCTGCCTGATCGAGTTTCACGCCCTCGACCTGTATGCGCAGCAACACATCCTGCCGGAAACCGTACTGCTGTCCGTAATTAACACCGAAGTCCGCGCGATTGAAGCTGCCGCCGGCGTCCGCGCCGCACACTTGCTTTTTGAGCATGGGATGCTCGATGCATTTGAACGAGTTGATGGTCAGCGTCACGGGTTTGGTGATTCCGTGCAGCGTCAACTCGCCGGAAATCTTTTGCGGGGCACCGTTTGCGAACTCGACGAATCTGCCTCTGTACTCGGCAGTCGGAAATTTCTCCACATCCAGCATCTCGGGGCCCGATACGTGGGCGTTGAGCTTATCTTGAGCGAGATCGATCGTCGCGACCTCGATCACCACATCGACGGTGCCCGTCTGGGCGGCGGTGTCGATCTGCACCGTTCCGCGGGTTTTCTTGAAGGTCCCTCGCCAGGTGGAGAGACCTCCGAAATGATCGACCTCGAAGCTCGGGTGCGTGTGATCCGGATCGATGCTGTAAGTCGCGGGCGCTGCCGAGGCGGTGGCGGTGAGCAGGAGAAGCAGATAAGGGAATTTCATGGGAGAGCTCCTGATTGCCACACTCATGCGACCAGCGCGGCGATGTTCTCGCGTGCCCGCAACATGGCGGCCTCTTTGGCCTGCGCTCCGAAGGCGACTCCCTCGGCTCGAACGATGGTGACGTCCGTCAGCCCGATGAACGACAGCACGGCGGTAAGATAGCTTTCGTGATGCTCGAGCGCTGCAGCCGGTGAACCGGCGTGGTAGACGTTGCCTCGCGATGAGGCGATGAAGACTTTCTTCCGCGGCGAGAGCAGACCTTCGGGCCCGTTCGGACCATAGCGGAAGGTTTTCCCCGCGATCACCACGCGATCGATCCACGCCTTGAGTTGGCTCGGAATCGAGAAGTTGTACATCGGCGCGCCGATGACGATGAGATCGGCCGCGAAGAGCTCCTCTATATAGGTATTGCCTTTCGCGAGGTCCTCGTCGAGCTCTGGGCTCTCCGCCTTCGCTCCCCGCCAGGCGGCCAGATGGGCCGCGGACAGATGCTGCGCCGCGTCCTTTGCAAGATCCCGGTGCTTCACGCGCAATCCCGGATGGAGCGCTGCTTGCCGGGCGACGATTTCAGCCGACAGCGCACGGCTCACGGAGTCGACGCCGAGAACGCTTGAGTCGATATGAAGTAGCTGCATGGGGTCCTCCAAGATTCCGGTCGAAACTGCAAGCTATCCTGCTCCGTCCCATGAATCATGAATAGATGGTATATTTCTATGATATCCATCGGTATTAGAGATATATAGCATGCTCGATGGCGTGTCACTGGACCAGCTGAGGGCCTTCATTGCCGCGGTGGATGAGGGCAGCTTCTCTGCGGCCGGTCGGCGGCTCCGTCGGGCGCAGTCGGCGGTGAGCGAGCTCATCGGCAATCTCGAAGCGCAAATCGGTGTGGCGCTCTTCGACCGCTCCCAGCGCTACCCCAGACTCACGCCGGCGGGAGTGCTGTTGGTGGCCGACGCTCGCAGCGTCATCGCGAACATCAATTTGCTCAAGGCGCGCGCCCAGGGGATTTCGGCGGGTCTCGAGCCCGAGCTGTCGGTCGTCATGGACGTGCTGTTTCCATTGCGGGTGATGACGGAGGCGGCGAAGGAGTTCCGTGAGCGCTTTTCCCGCACGCCGCTCCGACTTTACGTGGAAGCGCTGGGCGGCGCATACAAGCCGGTGCTCGAGGGCCGCTGCAGCATCGGGCTGGTAGGCCCAGTACCCGCGACGCCCGAAGGTACGACACTCGAGAGGCTGCAGGGGGTGGCGATGGTGATGGTGGCCGCACGGGAACATCCGCTCGCTCAGTTCAGTGGCGTGATCCCCAGAGCACAGCTCGCCCAACACGTTCAACTCGTTCTGACCGATCGATCCGAGCTCACGGCCGGACGCGATTTCGGCGTGATGTCGCCGCTCACCTGGCGCCTGGGTGACTTATTTGCAAAGCATGCCTTTCTGCTCGAAGGACTGGGTTGGGGCAGCATGCCCTTGCACGCAGTCCAGCGGGATCTCGCTGACCGGCGACTCGTGAGGCTGCCCATCGAGGACGTGCCGGAGGAGGGGCTGATCTTGCCCATGTCGGCGCTTTACCAGACCGCCCGACCGCCGGGACCCGCCGGTCGTTGGCTCATCGAGCGGGTGAAGGAGTGCGCTCATCGCGGGGCCGCCGCCGCCGAGGCTTCGGGGATCGTAAGCTAGACACCGTCCCGACACCGTCGTGCTTCGTGCAGGACCGCGCTCCCAGCGTGCGAAATTGCCGCCGGGAGGGCGCGCGCAATCGCCGCGGCGGAAGGTGGCACGCCGTGCCGCGGCCTTTTACAATCGATCTTCGCCCGACGCGATGACGGTTTGAGCGCTCGCTAGGATGGAATTTTGAGCAAGGATCCCGCCTCTTCGCTCCCTTCGTTCGCCTACCTCGCATGCGTTGCACTGGGCACACTCTCACTGGCTGCCGCGGCGCAAGCGGGCACCGAGCCCTTCAGCTTCTCCGGTCAGGCTGCGAAGGAGGAACGCGACGCTCGAGCTGCGGCCGCCGCGCGCGCGGCGTTGATCGAGCGCCTCACCTCGGTACCGTGCCCGGCACGCTTGAAGAATCAAAAAATCATGCTGCTCATTGCCGAGCGCACCGAGACGCACTGGGCCACCGCTCAGGACCGATATCGTCCTCTTTTCCAGGTCATCGACGCTAAGCTGCGTGCGCTGGGACTCAAGACCTTTACGCCCGAGCAGATCAAGGCGGATGTGGCACAGGCAGAGCTCGATGCATACTTCAAGAACGATCCCGACGCCGCCCTTGCCGCCTCGAGACGAGCCGGAGCCGGCTACATCCTTCGCGGTAGCATCACGAATCGCACCGCGGTCAACTCCGTGGTACCGGTGAACGAGGTCGCGATCAACGTGGATTTGACGCTCTCGAGCGCGGACGGGCGAGCGGTATCTCAAACGGACGCGCACGCCGATGCCTATTCGAGCCCGGATACGCTCGAAACCGCGCTCGCGCTGGTGCGTGAGCAGGCGGATCTCATGGTGGCGCGGCTTTATAACGACTATTGTCGCGGTGGGCAGGCATCCGATCAGCCTTCGCCGCCGAATTCTCTTCATTAGACGGACACCGGGGAGGCGATCATGGGTAAGGCGACGGGGCATTTCGCGCTTTTGCTCGCTCTAGCGGCCGGTCATGCGGCGGCCCAGTCACCGCCCACGTGGGGTGCGGATTCGAATCCATCGCCCACCGCCAACAGCAGCGTGTCGCGTAATGCGAACGCCGCCGCCGATCGGGCCCAGTACAAGGACATCGTCTATTCGAATGCCAGCCGCACCGGTCCCCAACTCATCGTGATACCGGGAGAAATCAAGAGCAACAACGCCACCTTCACTCAGAAGTACGGCGCCAACAACATCGCCGATTTCGCCGAGCTCGAGCTCACCAAGGCGAACTTCCAGGTGCTCGATCGCGCGGACTTGGGACCCATGTTGAACGAGATCGAGCTCGCCTACGGCGCCGGCGATCCCGATCAGGCCCGCAAGATCATGCAGAAAGGCAGGCTGAAGACGACCAAATGGATCGTGCGGTTCGATGTGTTGAAGGTCGAGGAAATTGCCCAGCAGAGGAAGAAGTTCAATGGGGGCGTTGCCAGCAGCCTCATCGGTCTGTTGGGCAACGGCAGTCAGACGAGCAACGCAGCCGGTACCGTGGCTGGGTCGCTCGATACGGGCGCTGCCGCTTCGGTGTGGTTGGTTGGCATGCGCTACAAGATTCTCGATGCGAACACGACCGAGCAGATTGCGCAGGGCTACAACGAGGAGAAGATGGAGTCGGGTGCCAGCTCGACCTCCGTGGCCGGAGTTTCGCAGGCGAGCGCGGGCGGCGTCTCGCTCGACACCCTGGTCCAGCGGCTCGTTCAGAAGAGCGTGTGGGAAATCGACAACAAATACAAATGAGACGCTCGCCTAGCCGCTGCGCTCCGAACCGGCTCCATCGGTTGCCGCTTGGCAAGCCATGACGTCAACACCCGAACCGCAGCCGCGCAAGCTCGGTAAGTACGAAGTGCGACGCGAGGTCGGTCGCGGTGGCATGAGCATCGTGTATGAGGGATTCGATCCGCTGATCAGCCGCCGAGTTGCGCTGAAGACATTCCTTACCGGGCCTCAGGAAGGGGGCGCTTCGGATGGACTGCTCGCGCGTATGCGGCGCGAGGCGCAGGCCGCAGGGCGCCTGAGCCATCCGCACATCGTTGCGGTCTACGATTATGGAGAGGAAAGCCTCGCGGATGCCTCGGGAGTCGTGCGTAGCAGCGCGTACATCGCGATGGAATACATCGACGGGCGCTCGCTCGACAGCTATCTCGCATCGCAGGAGCGCTTCGCTCTGCCACAGACCCTGCGGATCATGTCGCAGCTCCTCGATGCCCTCGGTTACTCGCACAGCCACGGTGTCGTCCATCGCGACATCAAGCCGGCCAACATCATGTTGCTGCCCGACGGCACGGTGAAGGTTGCGGACTTCGGCATCGCGCGCATCGAGTCCTCCACCTTGACGCAAATGGGCACGGTCCTCGGCTCTCCGGCCTACATGTCGCCGGAGCAGTTCATGGGCCAAACCGTGGATGCGCGATCGGATCTGTACTCCGCTGGAGTGGTGCTGTATCAGCTGCTGACGGGCGAGCTGCCCTTCAGCGGCTCGTTTTCGACGGTCATGCACCGCGTGCTGAATGAGCAGGCCTCGCCGCCCTCGGCGCTCAACGTCCAGGTTTCCACCTCGCTCGATCCGATCGTGCGCAAGGCCATGGCCAAACGCCCTGAGGAGCGCTATCAGAGCGCGAGCGAGTTCCAGGAGGCACTCGAGCGCGCGGGCACCACGGGCAGTGACGCGCGCTCTGCGGCGCAATCGAGCGACGACAAGACGCAGTTACGCAGTGCGGCCACCGACTCATCCGGTGCGAGGGGGCGGGCGCCGCATCGGGTCGCTGTCATCGGGCTTGCCGGGCTCTCATGCCTCGCCGCCCTCGGTGCCGTCTGGTTCTTGCTCGCGCACCCGGCGCGCGGCCCGGGGCGCGCAGCGAGCGGCGAGCCTGCGACGCCTCAGGCCAAGGCGGCCGCCCCCGCGCCGGCTCTCCTCGAGCCGCCCGCGGACGGTAAATCCGCGCTCATCAGTGCGCTCGGGATCATCCACCCGAGCGCCGGAGAGCAGGAGCGCGATGGCACCGCAACCGAACATGCACTGTGGGGCGAGGCGCGCCGCCAGCTCATTGCCAAGGCGGCCGCTCTCTATGTACAGCCCCGCTCCCTGCATGCCAATTATGATCTGCTGCGGAGCCGATTGCTGGCGCAACCGGATCAGTTCATCACGGCGGTGCTGCGCCAGGGTCAGCCCGAGACCGTGCAGGATGGCTCGATCGTCGGCACGTTGTGGGCCGCGGTGAGCGTGCGCGACGTGCAAAAGGCTCTCAATCAGATATCCCACGATGAGCGGGTCGAATTCATCCGTAATCATGGAGATCCGCGCATCGCCGTCAGCATCCGTGTTTTCGATCCGAGCCAGAGCTCCGCGGACGGTGCGCAGCGCTCGGCGGTCGCCGAGAATATTCTCAAGGATCGCATCCGTTCATTCGGCTTCGAGATCGTCGACCGCGAACAGGCACGGCCGCCGGCCGATTTCTACGTCGACGGTGAGGTGCGCTTCAAGAAGCTCTCTGCGAGGCTTGCCGCATCGGGCCTGACCATCGAGAAATACGTGCTCACTTCCTGGACGGTGAAGGCGGTCGATGCAACGAGCGGAGAGGAGGTTTATCACAACACGAAAATTCCGCAACGCCAGAGCTGGGCTACGCAGGAATTGGCGCTTGCGGACATCGGCAATCTCATCGGCGGTGAGTTTTCGCCGACCTTCTTCTTGCAGTACTTCGACTTCCGGCCGATGCGAGTGCGATTGCGATTTACCGCTCTGCCGCCCGATCTGTCCTCGCGCGTGCTCGATGAGATCAACGGCAACTTGAATGTCCTGAGCGCAGTGCTGGTCCCTGCGAGTTCGGACGTGCTCTTCGATGCGCAGCTCTCGGCCAGCGATGAAGGCGCGGCGCATCTCGTGCTGCAGTCGATCGTGGCGCCCCTCAACGCGAAGATAGGGACCTCGTGCTTTTCGCTCGCGAGCGGCGACGGCCCGAATTACACGGTCGCCTTCGATGCGGTCTGCCGGACGGCCGATCGGATACGGCGCCTGCAGAAGGCGCCGCCGGAGCCCTTGGCCGGGCTCACGGCCGCGAGCATCTGAAGCGCGCCCCGCTCATCCATCGGATCGCTCGGCCTCGACGGTGCCTGATTGCCCGACAACGCGTTGTCCCGTGCGCTGACGGCGCAGCGCGGGGCCGCTGGTGAGTATCGAGGCCACCCTGCCTAGGAGAGCTTCGATGGGCAAAGAAGATCCTCGCCATCCCCAGCCCGATGATCTGCCTGAGCACGACCGCACGGGTGATGAGCCGAACCCCTCGGGCAACGCCCCGAGGGGCCAGGAGCGCGACCGGCCTCCGGGCAAGCCACCGCCCCGCAGCTGAGGGGCACCCGGCCGCCGCTTGCCCCCCGCGGGAGGAGCAGATTCAATTGGACAGGACCGGCATGAGCGCCTATACATCAGCCGGTCGCGAATGACGACAACGGTCGTCGGATTGTGTTCGACCGACGGGTTGCCATGTCCATAAGCCGGGTGAAGGCCCTTTTCTTCGATGTCTTCGGCACGCTCGTCGACTGGCGCACAGGGGTCGCGCGGGAGGCGCAGTCCATCCTCGGGCCGCTGGGTCATTCATTGGATCCGTTCGCCTTCGCCGATGCCTGGCGACAACAGTACGAGCCGGCCATGGAGGAGATCCGCTCGGGCCGCAGCCCGTACGTGAAACTCGATGTCATCCATCGGCGCATGCTGCACACCATCCTGCCGCACTTTGGTCTCGAGAAGCTCGGCGAACGTGTGCTCGAGCAGCTGACCCTCGCATGGCACCGTCTCGACGCATGGCACGATGTCGCACCGGGTCTCGAGCGATTGCGACATCGCTGCCTGATTGCGCCGGTGTCGAACGGCAACATTGCCCTCATGTCCGATCTGGCGAGGCGCAACCGGTTTTCGTGGGACGCCATTCTGGGCGCGGATCTGGCGCGCGATTTCAAGCCAAAGCCCATCGTCTACCTCGCGGCAGCCGATGCATTCAACTTGAGACCGGGGGATTGCATGATGTGCGCGGCGCACAGCAGCGATCTACGAGCGGCCGCCGCCACGGGCATGGCGACGGCGTTCATTCCAAGGCCCCGGGAGGCACCGACAGTGGGTGAAACGCAGCCCGGGGTGCCGGTCGATGTCGTCGCCCGGACGCTTGAGGAGCTCGCTTCGAGACTCGAGGTCTGAGTGTTGGATCGAAGTGGCGAGCTCGCCGGGATCAGCGGGCCTGCCTCGTCTTGATCCCACCGACGCAGGCTCAGCTGAAATCATCCGTGCAATAATTCGCCGTCACTTCAGGGGCGCGCCCCGATGACGCACGGAGAAAAGCTCGATGTCGATGTTGCACTCCCTGATCAGCCATCGATCGATGCGTCGCATGGCATGCCTCGGCTTGAGCGCGCTCATCATTTCCGGCTGCCATCGCAGCGCCGCGCCACCCACGGTCAAGCCGCCCGTCGAGCCGCAGGCGGCGGCGGTTGATGCCCAACGGCTTGCAGCGGCGCCGGCGGATGATTGGCTTTCCCAGGGTCGCGATACCAACGGTACGTTCTATTCCCCGCTCGGGGACATCAACGCCGGCAACGTTGCGCGACTCGGGTTTGCCTGGGATTACGACCTTAGGACGCATCGCGGTCAGGAATCGACCCCGCTGGTGATCGACGGGATCATGTATGCCTCGAGCAATTTCGGGCGCGTCTACGCGCTCGATGCCGCAAGCGGTCGCGAGCGCTGGACGTACGATCCGCAGATCGACGGAGCCTGGGCACGTTATCCGTGCTGTGATGCCGTGAATCGCGGGGTGGCGGCCTTCGAGGGTCGAGTGTACGTCGGTGCACTGGATGGCTGGCTGCACGCGCTCGATGCGCGCAGCGGCGCGCTCGTCTGGAAGGTCGACACACTCATCGCACGCGATGCACGCAGGCCCTATACCATCACGGGTGCGCCGTTGCTCGCCGGCGACCTCGTGGTCATCGGCAACGGCGGCGCGGATTTCGCGGGCGTGCGCGGCTACGTCTCGGCCTACGATCGTACCCGGGGCACGCTGCGCTGGCGCTTCTTCACCGTGCCGCGCAATCCCGCCGAGGGCGCACAAGATCAGCCTCATCTCGAAGCGGCGCTGAAGACCTGGGATGCGCGGCATCCCTGGGATCAGGGCGCAGGAGGCGGGACCGTGTGGGACGGCATGGCCTACGATCCGAAGCTCGATCTCGTGTACATCGGCACGGCCAACGCCGCGCCCTATAACATGCACCTGGGCGGACGCCGCGGGGGAGATGAGCTCTATGCAGCCTCGATCGTCGCGATTCACGCCGCGAATGGCTCTTTTGCCTGGGCTTATCAGACGACCCCGGGTGATCGTTGGGACTTCGACAGCACGCAGAAGCTGATACTCGCCGATGTCGATCTGGAGGGGGAGCGGCACCACGTGCTGATGCAGGCGGCCAAGAACGGCTTCTATTACGTGCTCGATGCGCAGACCGGCGCGCTCCTGTCGGCGCACAACTTCGCCTTCGTGAGCTGGGCCCGCGGCATCGACGCGAAGACGGGCAGACCGATCCTGGATCCGAGCTCGAGCTACGATCGCGGCCCGGCGCTCATCTTTCCCTCGGAGGCAGGCGCTCACAGCTGGGAGCCGATGGCGTTCGATCCAACACGGGCGGTGACCTACATCCCGGTGATCGAGGCGGGCAACGTCATTCTCGAGACGAGCAAGCGCCGCGCAGGACTGGTCGAGGGACAATTCACCACGCCCGCAATCCCGCTCGAGCTCTATGACCCAAAAGAGATGCGCTCGCTTTACGGTCAGGTGCCGGCGCTGCAGGAGCTTGCGCGAGGGATGAAGACCAAGACCGAATCGCGCGGCTTTCTGCGCGCCTGGAGCGTGCCGGAGCATCGGGTTCTATGGGAAGTGCCCGCGGTCGCGAGCCTGGGGGTGATCGGCGGTGTGTTGGCAACCGGCGGCGGGCTGGTATTCCAGGGCGATCCCAACGGCTATCTCAACGCCTATGCGGCCGATACGGGCGAGCGGAAGGTGGCCCTCAATCTGGGCACCTCAATGCTGGCGGCCCCGATCACTTATCGCGTGAACGGCGTGCAGTACATTGCCGTCGTCGCGGGCTACGGCGGCGGCGGTGTGATCCAAGGCGCGCCGCTCGATCCCGCCACGGCGGCTTACCGCTACGGAAACGAGGGGCGCATCATTGCGATGAAACTCGACGGGGCCGTCCCAGCGCTGCCGCCGCTGCGCACCGACGCGCCTCTTGCGGAGCTGCCCGCGCGGCCGACCGATTCACGTCAGATCGGGCAGGGCGAGGTTCTCTACAATCGCTTCTGCTCGCGCTGTCATGTCTTCGGGCGCGGCAACCTGCCGGACCTGCGCCGGCTCGACCCCGGGACCCACGCCCTGTTCGAGGCGATCGTGCTTCAGGGTCTGTATGCGCCCAAAGGCATGGGGCGATTCGATGATGTGCTTTCGCCCGCAGATGCCGCCGCCGTGCATGCTTACCTTATCGATCAGGCGTGGCAACTGAAGGCCGCACCGAGCGCAGCCAGCCGCTGAGTCAGAGTTTGCGTTTGGGCGCCCGAGAGGCAGAAGTGACCCCGGCCGTGCACATCGTGTAGGCTCCGACGAGCTGAACGTGCGTCAAACAAAGAGGAATGACATGGGAGCTCAAATCTCAGGTAAAGCAATGTGTGCGGCCCTCCTCGGAGGGATGCTGTGCGCGGGGGCTTTCGCGCAGCCCGGCGCCTCGAAACCCGGCGCCCCGGCCTCGAGTGCCGCGAGAGCTTCCGCGACCGCGAATGCGTCCACGACGCTCCTTTATGACGCACATGTCTTCACCGGCGATCCCGAGCATCCGTACGCGGATGCAGTGGCGATACGCGGCGATCGCATTCTTGCGGTCGGGGCATTGCCGGAGGTGGAGCGCAGCGCCGGGGCTGGCGTCCGGCGCGTCGATCTCAAGGGGCGCTTTCTCATGCCCGGGATGATCGATGCGCATGCGCATCCGCTCGATGGAGGCCTCTCGCTCCTCGAGGCGAACTATCCGGACATGCGTGATTCGGTGCCCGACCTCGCGCGCTTCGTCGCGCAGCAGGCCGCGGGCAAGCACAGCATGCGTGGAGACGTCCTCATCATCAATGGGCTCGACCTCGGCTTCTGGACGCACATCGCCGAGCTCAATGCGGCTTTCAGCCAGGGCGATTATGCGCACCAGCCGCTCGTGCTTTACGGCTCCGACGGCCACACGGCCTGGGGCAACCGGGCGCTGCTCGAGCGCGCCGGCATCACCGCGGCGTACCTGCGTGGCCTTTCGGCCGACGAGCGCCGCTACTACGGCGCCGATGCGCAGCTGAACCCGAACGGCTTCGTCGTCGACAAGGGGCACGAGAAGCTGGACGCGAGCGTCCCGCAGCCCTCGCGCGAGCGATGGATCGAAGCCGGACATGCCGCTCTTCATTACATGCACCAGTACGGGATCACGGGCTGGCTCGACGCCGCACCCAGCAACTTCATGGGCCTCGATCCGGCTCGGGCCGATGACGCCGGAGTGCTGCCCGTATATCAGGCGCTTGCACGCACGGGCGAGCTGAGCGCGCACGTGGTCGCCTATCCCGTCGTCAAGCCGGATGCGGGCGTGGGGCAGATCGATGTGGTGCAGTCGCTCAAGCAGCACTTCGAGGTGGCGCCCAACTTCATCATTCCCGGCCTCAAGGTGTTCGCCGACGGTGTCGTGGAAGTGCCCTCGCACACCGCGGCGCTCACAAAACCTTATCGTGATACCGGGCGCATGACGCCGCTGTTCTTCGAGCCGAAAAACATGAACGCGCTGGTGACCGAGGCGGATCGCCGCGGCCTCATCGTGCACGTGCACGCAATCGGTGATCTGGCCGTCAAGGCGGCCCTCGATGCGTTCGCCGCCGCGCGCACGGCGAATCCATCGGGCACGTTGCCGCACACGATCACTCATGTGCAGTTCGCCGATCCGGAGGACGTGCCGCGCTTCGGTGAGCTGCATGTCTTCGCAGCCTTGCAGCTGCTCTGGGCGATCGCCGATCCGAGCACCAACGAGCAGGTGAAGCCTTACATCGATCCGGCGATCTGGCGCACGATGTATCCGGCGCGCTCGATCCTCGAGAGCGGCGGCGTGATTGCGGGGGCGAGCGACTGGCCGGTGAGCACCGCCAATCCGTTTCTCGCCATCTATCAGGCCGAGACGCGCAGCGGCCCCCAAGGGGTGCTGCTGGCGAGCGAGCGCATGCCCCGGGAGGCGATGCTGTTTGCCTATACGCGCGAATCGGCGCGCGTGCTCAATCAGCTCGATCGCATCGGCACGCTCGCCGCGGGCAAGCTCGCGGACCTGGCGCTTCTCGATCGCGACGTACTCACCGTGCCGGCCCGGGAGCTGCGCGATGTGAAGGTGATCTGGACGATGTTCGGCGGCAAAGTGGTGTACGGCACGGGGCCCTGACCGGGCCGCCCGCAGGCGCAAACCCCGCGACGTGAGGCGGGACGTTCAAGGAGAGGAGCCCTCGCGTCATGTCGCGCCGGGGCGGTTGGATCTTGGCTCGGCCCGAGGTTGCTCGGGGAGTCGTGATGTTTGCGCCACAGTCGAGGGAGGCTCCGATGGGCGGCTCGAGAGGGAAGCGGGTGAGTCGTGCATCGCTGCTGGCGCTTCTCGTGGCCGCAGGGGCGCTTGCGCAGGAACGCATCCCGGCCGAGATCGAAGGGTGGCGAGACTGGGCGCTGCACGGGGAGGAGTTTCGCCGCTGCCCCTTCCTCGGTAACACCTCGGGCACCAGCCGCGCCGAACACATCTGCGCCTGGCCGGGCCGTCTCGAGCTCACGGTGAGCGAGGAGGGCGCCCGCTTCACCGAGTCCTGGGTGAGCCATGCACCGGGCTGGATTCCGCTGCCCGGCGACGCCGAGCACTGGCCGCAGGAGGTGACGCTGAACGGTGCACCAGCGGCGGTCGTGAATTGCGCCGGCGTGCCGTGCGTCCATGTGGGCGAGGGCTCGCTGAGCTTTGCCGGACGCTTTGCCTGGAGTCGGCGGCCCGAGACCCTCGGGGTCCCGCCGGCGGTCGGCCTCGTCGCGCTCACGCTCAACGGCCGTCCTGTCGACCTCATCGAGCGCACCGAGAGTGCGGTGTGGCTCGGCAAGCAGCGCAGCGCCGATGTCGCGCAGCATCTCGCGGTTCAGGTGTATCGACGCCTGAGCGATGGCATTCCCGTCGTCCTCGAGACGCGCCTTGCGCTCGAGGTGGCGGGCGCAGTGCGCGAGGAGACGCTGCCCGGCGTGCTGCCGGAAGGCTTCGTGCCGATGACGCTCGAGAGCGCGTTGCCGGTGCGTCTTGATCCGGACGGGCAGCTGCACGTGCAGGTGCGTGCGGGCAGCTACATCGTGTCGATCGGCGCGCGGGCCGTGGGCGACGTGGGCACGCTGGCCGTTCCGGCGCGGCCCGCGCCTTGGCCCCGGCAGGAGATCTGGAGCTACGTCGCGGATGCGCGGCTGCGCGTGGCCGCGCTCGAGGGCGCCGATCCCATCGATCCCGCCCAGGCCAACGTGCCCGAGGAGTGGCGCGCGGATCCGAGCTATCGAGTGCTCGCCGAACATCCCGTGCGCCTGGTCGAGCGCGCGCGCGGTGCTTCGGCGCTGGAGACCAATCATCTGCGGCTCGAGCGCACGCTGTACCTCGACTTCTCGCACGCGGGATACACGGCCGTCGATGACATCTCGGGCACGATGCGCACCGGCTGGCGCCTTGACATGCAGGCGCCCTATCGGCTGCTGCATGCAAGCAGCGGTCCGGAGGCGCTGCTCATCACCGAAACGCCCGGCGCGCGCACCGGTCTCGAGGTGCGCGCCCCGGAGCTCGCGCTACAAACCATCGCGCGTCTCGGCGCGACGCGCGGCGAGATGCCCGCAACCGGCTGGCTGTCGCGGTTCGATGAGGTGCATGGGACGCTCAATTTGCCGCCTGGACACCGCCTGCTTGCGGCGTGGGGCGCGGATCGAGCGCCGCAGGCGTGGCTCGAGCGCTGGCGGCTGCTCGATGTGTTCCTGCTGCTGCTCACGAGCGTGGTGGCGCTGCGGCTGTTCGGCTGGCCCTATGGCCTCATCACCTTCACTACCATCGCGCTCACGCATCAGGATGAGCACGCCCTCACCTGGCTGATCCTGCTCGCGCTTCTGCTTGCAGCGCTTACCCGCGCCGTGCCGTCGGGGCGGGGCCAGTCGGCGCTCAAGGTGCTCAAGTGCGCCCTGCTGGTCGTGCTCTTGTTCACCGCCGTGCCGTTCGCACTCAAGCAGCTGCGTCTCGCACTCTATCCCCAGCTCGCGCACATCGGTGCGTGGGCGCCCGAGCTGCAGCCGGCCCCCATGGGGCTCTCCGCGAAGATGGCTTCGCCGCTCACGGACACGGACGTGCCCTCTCCCGAATTACCGAGCGCCCCGCCACCACCCGCCGCTGCGCCCGAGCCGCAGTCGACGATGCGCCCGCCGCGGCCTCTGCACAAAGAATCCGGGGTGGCGAACCCTTACGGGCTGAGCGAGGTCATGGTCACAGCCGCACGCCGCACGCGCGAGGAGGCCGCCGAGCCGGGCGAGGAGCGCTATGCCCCGGGCACCGTGCTGCAAGCCGGGCCCGGTGTGCCGCACTGGCGCTACCTGGCGTACGAGTTCGGCTGGAGCGGTCCGGTCGAGAGCACGCAGACCGTGCACTTCTGGATAGTGCGCCCCTTCGCGCTGAGCACATGGCGCGTGCTCGACGTGGTGCTGCTCGCGCTCCTCCTCGTGCGCCTCGGCCGGGGCGCGGGCACCCCGGGGCTCGCGCTCCCCGGCCGCTGGTGGGCGCGCGGCTCCGCCGCCGCGCTCCTGATGCTTTTGGGCGCCGCCGGCGTGCTCACGAGCACGCCGAGCCGCGCGCACGACACGCCTGCGCCGGAGATTCTCGCGGAGCTCAAATCACGCCTCACCGCGCCGCCGCCGTGCGCTCCGCAGTGCGCCGATGCGATGCGCGCTGTGGTGACGGCCTCGACGGGGCGGCTCGAGGTCGAGCTCGACATGTCGGCGCTCGCCGCCGTGGCGGTGCCGCTGCCCGTGGTCGCGGGCTTCGAGCCGGATGCGGTGAGCCTCGATGGCAAGCCGGTGCAAGGGGTGTATCGCGATGAGCAGTCGCGGCGTTGGATCGCGCTCGAGCCCGGCGCGCATCGGCTGCGCATGGCCGGGGTCATGCCGGGAGCAGATGCGGTCGAGGTGCTCTTTCCCTGGATACCGCACGCGATCCAAGTGCAGGGCAGCGGCTGGGATAGCGCAGGGGCGCATGAGGGACGGCTGCTCGGCAACACGCTCTCGCTGGTGCGCCGGCGCGGCGCCGGGGTGCAGGAGGGCGCCTCGAAGCAGGCGCCGGCGCAGTTCGCGCCCTTCGTGCGTGTCTCGCGCACGCTGCATCTCGGGCTCGACTGGAGCGTCGAGACCACGGTCGAGCGGCTCGCGCCCGAGCACGGCGGATTCACCGTGCCCATCGGGCTGCTGCCCGGCGAGCGGGTGCTCACTGCCGGCGTGACGACCGCCGGCGACAACCGGGTGATCGCGACCTTTGATTCCGAGGCGCACGAATTTCACTGGAGCTCGGCCCTGCCGCAGAGCGCAGCGCTCACGCTCACGGCACCGCGCGATGCGCCGCAGAGCGAGGTGTGGCGCTTCGCGGTGAGTCCGCTCTGGCACGTCGAGTTCGCGGGTCTGCCGGTCGTATTGCCCGAGGATCCGCACCCCCGCCGCTGGGTGTTCGAGTATCACCCGCGCCCGGGCGAGTCGCTCTCGCTCAAGGTCTCGCGCCCGCCCGCCGCTGCGGGCAGCACGCTCGCGATCGATCAGGTCACGCTGCTCGAGCAGGTGGGTCGGCGCGGCGGCGTCGGCAGCCTGCACTTGAGCTATCGCAGCACGCAGGGCGGGCGCCACGCGCTCGCGCTGCCCGAGGGGGTACGCGTCACCGGCCTGAGCGCCGACGGGCGCGCCATCCCGATCCGCATGGAGAAGAACGAGCTGCCGCTCGCGCTCGTGCCCGGTGCTCACCGCATCGACATCACCTGGGAATCGAGCGAGGGTGCTCGCCTGATCGCGCGCGCTCCGCGCATCGATCTCGAGGCTGCGAGCAGCAACGTCGATGTGGGCATCCTGCTGCCCGACTCGCGCTGGGTGCTGCTCGCGGGCGGCGCCGGGGTGGGGCCGGTCATCCTGTACTGGGGAGAGCTCGCGATCTTCATCGCCATCGCGATCGTGCTCGGACGCGCGCGGGGGACGCCGCTCGGCGTGCGCGACTGGCTGCTGCTCGGTCTCGGCTTGAGCACCTTCTCCTGGAGCGTGCTGCTGCTCTTTGCGTTATGGATGTTCGCGCTGCGCTGGCGCGAGAGCGCGCGCCTCGAGATGCTCGATGCGAGTCGCTTTCAAGCGCTGCAGCTCGCCCTGTTCACGCTCTCGATCGTCGCGCTGGTCGCGCTCGTCGCTGCGATTCCGTATGGCCTGCTCGCGAATCCGGACATGCGCATCGCGGGCGCGTCCCCGTTCGATCAATCGCTGCACTGGTTCTACGATCGCGAGGAGACACTGCTCCCGAGGCCCTGGGTGCTCTCACTGCCGCTCGGGTGGTACAAGGCCGCGATGCTGCTCTGGGCGTTGTGGCTCGCGTTCGCGCTCTCGCGCTGGCTGCCTCGAGCGTGGCGCTCGCTCGGTGCGGGCGGCTACTGGCGGGGGCGGCCGGCACCGCCGCCGGGAGCGAGCACCTCCGCGCCGTCCTCGGAGTCAGCGCCGGGCGCGGCCGCGCCGCTCTCGAGCGAGCCCTGAGCGGGCGCGCCGGCGGGCGCGGCGCGCGGTCCTCGCGGGCGCGGGCGCCGGACAAGCGGCTTCGGCCGGTGCCGGCGGATCCGGCCAAGCCGGCGCTCTCGGCTGACGGGGGAGCTCGTCCAAGGCCGTGGTTTTTAAGCAACGAGACGGTCCGAACTTTGTAAAATGGGCCTCGTCTGCTGTAGCATTCTCCCTCCAAGAACGCTGCGGCCCGGCCGCAAAATCGAACGCGAGAAGGGAAGGGAAAGCACATGAAGACTGCAACCGGCCATGCCGGCGGCGTGGCATTGATCGCGATTTTGAGCATGACGGGCCCCGGCGAGGCATGGGCGGCCGAGGAGACCGCTCAGTCGGACACGCTGCAGGAGATCGTCGTCACGGCGCAGAAGCGCGAGTCCACCGTCGAGACCACGCCGATCGCCATCACCGCGGTGACAGGCGCGGACATCGAGGCGAAGGGCCTCACGAACATCGAAGGGATCGTGCAGTCGGTGCCGGGCGTGTCGATGCGCACCAGCGGCCCCGGCCAAACCGAGCTCGAGCTGCGCGGCCTGAGCTCTTCCGGCGGCAACTCCTCGGTCGTCGGCTTCTACCTGGATGATGTGCTGCTCTCCGCCCCGGCATCCGCGCAGAACGGCAAGGTGGTGATCGATCCGAGTCTGTATGACCTGAATCGAATCGAGGTGCTGCGCGGACCGCAAGGAACACTGTACGGCTCAGGTTCGATGGGCGGCACCATCAAGCTCGTGCCGAATGCGCCGGATCCCAAAGCCTTCGACATGTCGTTCGAGGCGGGCCTCGGCGGCACGGATGGCGGCAACAGCCTCAATCATATTACGAGCGCCATGGTGAACCTGCCGCTTGCGGACAAGGCGGCGCTGCGCCTCGTCGGCACCATCGAGCACGACAGCGGCTACGTTGATCGCGTCGTGATCGCCAACGGCGATTTCCCCGAGCCGGTCAATTCGACCACGCGGGGCAACGTGCTCGCCGCGCCGGTGGCGGCCGATTATCGCGACGTCAACGATCAGAACAAGCGCACCGTGCGCGCCTCGCTTCTGGTGCAGCTCACCGACCGATTGTCGGTCGAGCCTTCCTTCATGTACCAAGAGATCACAGCGGATGGCCTGGGCCTCATCGACAGTCAGCCCGGTACGTTCGCGAACTATCAGCCGTTCAACGATCCCGAGCCGTACCTCGATCGGATCGACATTGGCAGCCTCAACGTCAAGTACCATTTCGACTTCGCCGACTTCACCGCCGTGGGCTCCTATTGGTCGCGCGACGAGAATCTGCGCCAGGCGGGTGACGAGGAGATCGCCGAGGTCATCGGAGCCCCGATTTACGCGGTGGGGCAGAACCGCCCCACGTCGCTCGAGGATGACAGCTCCCGGCAGTACAGCGGCGAGGCACGGCTCACCTCGAATGGGGACGGTCCTTTCAAGTGGCTCCTCGGCTACTTCTATCAGGACTTCGAGTCTGACTGGAACCTGTTCGTTTACACGCCGGATCAGCAGCTCGGCGTGATCACGGACGGGTTCACGCAGTATCAGCCCACCAAGATCCTGCAGAACTCGGTGTTCGGCGAGCTTTCCTACACCTGGTCCGATCTGACGGCCACGGTCGGTGCGCGACGCTACTACTACGACGGGAGTGTCAATACCGCGGTGTCCGGCTGGCTGAGCTCCTCGGGGACCAACGCCTTTAACTACTATTCGACGTTCGAGCGCGATCAGGGCGTGACGCCGAAGCTCAACATCTCCTACCAGATGAACAAGGACCTCCTCGTCTATGGCAACGTGGCTCAGGGCTTCCGCCCGGGCGGCGGCAACCAGCCGATCCCGACCACGGGAGCTCTGGGCACCCAGTGCCTTGCGAATCTCGAGGCGATTGGGCTGACCGGTGCGCCGCTCGGATTCAAGCCGGACAAGGTCTGGAGCTACGAGGTCGGCGAGAAGTACCGCGAGGGTGAGGGGCGCTTCACGGTGAATACCGCGGGCTACTTCGAGAACTGGCAGCACATCCAGCAGAACATCCCGCTCGCCTGCGGGTTCCCCTTCACCAGCAACGCGGGCGATGCGCATATCTATGGCGCCGAGCTCGAGGTGAATTTCGTGCTGCTGCCCGGCCTCGTGGCCTCCGCCAACGGCAGTTTCTCGCACGCGCGCTATATCGCAAACGCCGTGCCCCTGACCAGCATCGATGAGCGCGTGCAGAACGTGCCCGATGTCACGGCGTCGGGTTCGCTTTCGTATCGGCGCCCGATCGGGGCGGGGCTGACCCTCATCGGTCGTATCGATACGAACTACGTCGGATCGCGCATCGACACGACCGCGCAGGCGAACTACCTGCCGCCCTACGATCTCACCAACATCCGGATGGGCCTCGATAACGGTCACTGGACCGCGACGCTGTTCGCGAACAACGTCGCCAATCGGACGGCCTATCTGACCGACTCACCGGCCATCAATGTGAACGTGCCGTACTTCAACCGGGTGGCGATTGCACAGCCGCTCACCTACGGCATCGATGTGACTTATCGCATGGGCGGGGCGGTCCACTAGGGAAACGATCCAATCGGCGGGGCGGCGCGTCGGAGCATGCGCCGCCCCGGCGTGCCGACCCTCCTACACGACGATACGTGCCTGTGAGCCGCAGCATGCCTGCAGCGGCCGGCACTTCGACTTGGCCTCGTCCTGCAAGCGGGGTAACATTCTTCCCCGCTGACGCCTGCGCGCACGGCCGCGCCGGCGTTCCTGCACGAGAAGGAACCTCGAGCCCTACCAGATGAGTTGACAATAAACTGATGAAACTCCTGCATTTTATTTCTTTTGGAGTATGATGCGCTGGCTTTTTCAACCCCAAACGAGGGACAAGCGATGAAGGTGCCCAAGAACGTCACCACCGACCGAGTCTGGCTGCGTGACGATGTGAGCGACAAGATCGACCGGATCGACCAGGAGCGCAAGCTCACGCGGTTTCTGGAAACATCCGCGAATGGATCGGCGATCGGTCAATACCTCAAGCAGGATCGCAAAGAGGCGCAGGGACCGGAGGCGGAATATCGCTTCTTCTACGACCCTTCCTCGCAAAAAGCCGACTACCTCGCACTGTGGGCGGGCATGGAGAAATATCCGACGGTGATTCGCCATACCGTGGAAAACGTCTCCCCGGACGAGGCGAAGGCCATCGACGCGCTCACGGCGTGCGCGCTCAGGCTGAGCCCCGCCCAGTTCGGCTGGGCTGTGGCCGAGCTCGAGATTCAGCGCCAGACGCACGCGGGAGAGTGAATTTCCCGGGATAACGCTCGGCGGTCCCCCGCCGGGCGTTCCCTTCCCCCAGCGCCTGCTCTTCAGGCGGGCAGCATCAATACGAATCCCTCGTTCTCGTAGGCGTAAAAGCGCCAGGGCCCCGCCCTGCGCGGGTTACCGAGAATCACCAGCTGCTGCCGCAAGGTGGCGACGTCCTTGAACACATCGGATGCGCTGATGATGCTTTCGTATTTGCGCAGCAGCGCATCGGTGGCGGGACCCTCGGCGACATACGTGATCAGCACCTTCAGAGGCGCGTTGAACAGCTGCAGCTTGTTCATCGTCTCGTGGGCGCGCGATGCCTCGTTCTCATGCTCGATGGCAACGGAGATCCAGTTGGCGTAGGTCGCATATTTGCCCGTGTCGTCCGTGCCCCGCTCCTCATAGAGCATGCCGTCGAGGGTGTAGTACTCGTGCTTCCAGCACAGCAAGCGCAGGTGTCGCGCGATCCTTGGATAGATGTGGGACCGCATGAAGTAGTTATAGGATTTCGTCTCGAAGCCGGTGGCGGTCTTGAATTCGTCCCGCTCCGCTTCCATGACCGCAAGAAACGCGTCGCGAAAATCTCTGGGAGAAACCTTATTCATTCTAGGAGCCTGTCTGCCAGATAGGCTCCTCTGGGTTGCGGGCCTGCTACCTCGTGCATCGGCCTATTGTAGCCACCCGATCCAGCAACACGCATTAACTCCTCATAGCGAGGGCAGTGCGCATGCCGCGTTTTGTTACGCCTGAAATCGAGCGCGATCTGCATGAAATCCCCGCGCAATGGTAATTTCGTCCCATCAGGCTTCAGCTCTTTTTCGACCGGCGCCTCCTCTCACCTTAAAGCTTTGGAGACCACGATGCAGCCCTCCTTCTCGTCATCTCAAGTCTGGGCCCCGACCGCGGTGCTCGCGATGCTGTGCCTGGGCAGCTCCGTGGGCTTTGCTCAGGCGCCCGACGTCGCCGGTGCGTCGGCATCGAGCAGCGTCTGTCCGAACGATGACAGTGGACTCACATTACCGGCCGGCTTCTGTGCCTCCATTTTTGCCGACGGGATCGGTCATGCGCGCCAGATGGCGGTGGCCGCGAACGGCGTCCTGTACGTCAACACCTGGTCGGGCCGCTACTACGGCAACGACACGCCGCATCCGGGCGGCTTTCTCGTCGCCCTGCAAGACCCAGCCGGTGCGGGCAAGGCGAGTGTCATTCAACGCTTCGGCGCGACGCCGGCGAGCGGGGGCGCCGGAGGAACGGGGATCGGGCTGTACCAGGGCGCGCTGTTCGCCGAGATCAACGACAAGATCGTCAAATATACGTTGCCTGCGAACGCTCTCGTGCCCCGAGATCCGCCGGTAACGGTCGTTTCCGGACTGCCGCTCGGCGGCGATCACCCGATGCATCCGTTCATCATCGACGCCGACGGCGCGATGTATGTCGATGTCGGCAGCGCAACCAACGCGTGCCAGCGGGAAAATCGCACCCCGAAGTCCGAAGGCCTCAATCCATGCACCGAGCTCGAGACGCGCGGCGGAACCTGGCGGTTCGATGCCGGGAAGACCCACCAAAAATTCTCGACAGCGCAACGCTTCGCGACCGGCATCCGCAACGGGGAAGGCTTCGGCATCGATCCGCTCGGACATCACCTGTTCGTCACCATGCATGGCCGCGATCAGCTGCATGCCAATTGGCCGGATCTGTACAAGCCGGAAGAGGAAGCGACGCAGCCCGCCGAGGAGCTGCTGCTCCTCACGCAGGGCGGGGACTATGGGTGGCCGGAGTGCTACTTCGACGCGATTCAAGGGAAACTGGTGCTTGCGCCCGAGTACGGCGGCGACGGCGGCAAGAAGGTCGGGGTCTGCGCGAGGAAGAGGGCTCCGATTGCGGCATTCCCCGCGCACTGGGCGCCGAACGGGCTCGCGCGCTATGACAAGGATGAGTTTCCCGCTCACTATCACAACGGTGTATTCATCGCCTTCCACGGATCGTGGGACCGCGCGCCCTATCCGCAGCAAGGCTACAACGTGGTGTTCCAGGCCCTGGAGGGCGATCACGCCTCGGGCGCGTGCGAAGTGTTCGCCGACGGATTTGCCGGCGCCGTCAAGGCTCCCGGTCAAGCGTTGCACCGGCCCTCGGGCGTGGCGGTCGCACCGGATGGCGCGCTCTACGTATCGGATGATATCCGGGGGCGCATTTACCGCATCGTCTATCGGGGCGGAGCCAGCGCGACGGCCCGGTACACGCCCTGTCCCAGCCCATCGGCAGCGCCCGGCGCAATCCTTGCTGCAGATGCCAAACCGCCCGAAGGTACCCACCCCGATGCCGGTGCGGTGGCGAATACCGCGGATCTCAAGGTCCCCCCGGGGGCGAGCCGGGAGATGGTGGCGCTCGGCGATCGCATCTTTCACGGTCAAGTGGCCGGGGCGACCTGCACCGGGTGTCATGGTGGGGATGCCAAGGGCACCCCGCTGGGTCCGGATCTGACCAGTCAACAATGGCTGTGGGGCGATGGCAGCTATGCGGCCATCAAGAAGATCATCACGGAGGGTGTGCCGCAGCCCAAGCAGTATCGATCGCCGATGCCGCCCATGGGCGGGGCGCAACTGAGCCCCGAACAGGTCGCGGCGGTCTCGGCCTATGTGTGGGCGCTCAGCCATCGCTGAGACTTTTGCAATGAAAAGCGCTCTGACCCGTTCCACTACGCAGGGTCACCTCGCACAACCCCCGGGGATCAGCGCGCATGCTCAAGCTCATCAAGGTCTGTCCGCCCGTGAAAGCCGTGCTCCTGGCGCTGGCGGTGGTTTGCTCGCTGGGGGTGCGTGCCGTGGCGCAGGACATCCAGCTGATCACGCTCGCGGGACAGAAGGAAATGCTCGCAAACCCAGGCACCCCGCTCGCGGGTGCCTCGAGCCCGGACGTGACCCTCGTCGAGTACTTCGATTACAACTGTCCGTTTTGCAAGCAGCTCGCGCCCGAGCTCGAGTCGTTGATCGGCGAGGATCACAAGGTCGCCCTCGTATACAAGGAATGGCCGATCTTTGGTGGCATCTCGGTCTACGCGGCGAAGGCGGTGCTGGCCGCGGGATGGCAGGGCAAGTATCTCGTTGCGCATGACACGCTGATGCGCGGACCGCGCTGGTCGGACGAGGCCCAGGTGGATCGGGCTCTCGAGAGCGCAGGCATCAGTCTGGATCGTCTGAAGAAGGACGCCGCGAGCCATGCGACAGACATCAACGCTCTGCTCACGCGCAGCGAGACCGAGGCTCGCGCGCTCGGACTGCGCGGCACACCCGGGCTGGTGGTGGGCCGACAGATCGTCCCCGGCGTGGTCGATCTGAAGGGACTGAAGGCGCTGGTGGCGCGCGCGCGCCCTCCGAGCGGCCAGGGCTAGAACGCCGCTCTCTGCTCGTCAGCCCAGCGGGGCGGAGGCTAGATCGGGCGCGGGCGCAGACACGGGCGCGGACGCGGACGCGCGGGGCTCAGCCGCTGCGGCTGGCGGGCGCTGCGAGCGCTCGCGGCGCGCCGCATCGGCCGCGCGCAGACTCGCCGTCGTCATATGCTGGCCATCGTGGCGCCAGCCGGGCGGCCCGAAGAAATAACCGAGCCGTTGCCGCACTGTGAGACCCGGACGCCTGAGGTCGCGCGCGATGCCGAAGTACTCATGCAGCGCGATGCGCAGCGGATTGACGGTGCCGAGATTTTTCACGATGCCGTAGCGCGGCCGCTCATCGGCCTGCTCGGGCACGAAGCTGCCGAAGAGCCGGTCCCAGATCATGAAGACGCCGGCGTAGTTGGCATCGAGATAGCGCGGATTGCTCGCATGGTGCACGCGATGGTGCGAGGGCGTGTTGAGGAGCCATTCGAACCAGCGCGGCATCTTGTCGATGGTCTCGGTGTGGATCCAGAACTGATAGAGCAGATTCACCGTGAAGGCGAGCGCGACGGTGCCCGGATGAAAACCGATCCAGGCCATCGGTACATTCATGAGGATGAGACCGCTGAATTGCGAGGTCCAGCTCTGGCGCAGATTGGTCGACAGATTGAAGTGCTGACTCGAATGATGGATGACGTGGGAGGCCCAGAACCAGCGCGAGCGATGGCTGATGCGATGCCACACGTAGTAGCGCAGGTCCTCGAGCACGAAGGCCATGGCGAAGGACCACGCGTTGAAGGGCACATCGAGGATGCGGTGCCGGTAGGCGAACCAGACCGCCGTCATGAAGAGGCCGCTGAACATTCCCCAGAAGAAGATGCTGCCCACGCTCATCGCGACGTTCGACAGCGTGTCGCGCAGGTCATACTCGGCGCGCACGCGCAGGGCGGAGGCGAGCAGGAGCTCGAGTGGAATGAGCAGCAGGAGCCCGAGCTGCACGAGATCGGTCGCATGGAAGTAGGCGGCATCAGGCATGGCGAAGATCCGTGTGGGAATTGCCGGGGGAGCGCTCGAGCGTCTCGAGTCGGGTGCGCCAGCGGCTCAGGAGGTCCTGATCCGCGAAGCGCAGCCGGGCGCGCGGCCAGCCGAAGTCCGCGAAGCGCAGCTCGAGGGTTCTCGGATCGCGCAGGCGCACCGCGGTGAGCTCGTGCGCCGCCAGCATGCGCGCATTCCAGCGCCGTCCGTCGCGCACCAGGAGCCCGAGGCCGGTCGCGGTCTCGATGAGCGCGGCCCGTCCGTCGCTGCACAAGGTCGCAGTACCGGTCGCGTCGGGAAAATGATGATGAAACTCGTGCAGTGCTGCGGCCTCGTCGGCAAAGCAGACCGTGTCGGGACGGCGCTTCCACAGGAGCAGTGCGAGCAGCACGACGCCGAGCACCAGATTGACGCCGATGGGGAAAAGCAGCTCCTTCATGAGTTCCTTAGCTTAAGCGCAGTGCCTGCTTGCCAGCAACGGCGGTGCACGCAGTTTTTTGTCTGATATTTATGTTGTAACATCAACCACTTGAGACGATATCCTCGAACAATTCAACGTCAGCTCATGGGCCCGGCGTTGCCTTCGAGGGCTCAGCGAGCGCATCGAGGAAGATGCGTGCAAAGGCCGGCCCCGTGCCCGATTCCTCATGCTTGAAATACACGAAGACCTCGCGGCAGTGCGCGGTGCGCTCGCGAATCGTCCGCGCCCAGCCCTCGAGATCGGCAGGCGTATAGCCTTCATCGCGCAGGCGAAAGTACGCGAAGGGCGCGGTGATCTCGAGGGGTGTCGAGGCTCGCTCGCTGTCGGCGATGCACAGCGAGACATGGCGCGAGCGCAGCAGGGCGAACGTTTCCGGCCGCAG